>ENA-OFCE01000043-OFCE01000043.1-metagenomes-genome-assembly--contig:-NODE-43-length-98201-cov-5.994518_pt1 | contig 98201 bp, 91 predicted proteins | sample MGYA00153388_OFCE01 | MGnify analysis MGYA00153388
TAAGAAAAAATTAGTGGGGATTCCTCAGCCCACAGGGAGAGGGAACCGATCGAGTGTGTTTGAAATTTCTCGCGACTCACCTTGGATGAGGAGGCGATCGATTTTGTTAAAGTTACCGATTTACTTCCAAATGAGCAGGGGCTAACAGCTCCCTCTCCCTGTGGGAGAGGGTTGGGGTGAGGGGCCAGCGAAACGGTCGGTAGCCAGCATCAGCTGGTGCAAAATACCCGGTTCATCCGTGGAGTGCCCTGCCCCTTCGACAATATGCAGTTCAGCCTCTGGCCAGGCCTTGGCCAGATCCCAGGCGTTTTGTACCTGACAGGCCATATCGTAACGACCATGGACGATCACCGCCGGAATATGGCGGATCAGCGGGACGTTGCTCAGCAGTTGGTCATCGCTGTCGAGAAAGCCCTGATGGCTAAAGTAGTGGTTCTCAATGCGGGCAAAGGCCAGCGCGAAATCATCTTCGCCAAAAGAGGCGGAAACATCGCTTGGCAACAGCGTTACCGTTTCCCCTTCCCACACGCTCCACAGTTTGGCAGCCTCAAGCTGCACTTGCAGATCCGGTGACGTCAGGCGTTGACGGTAGGCCGCAATCACGTCCTTGCGTTCTTCCTCCGAAAGAATAGACAGCACCCGCTCCCATTTATCCGGGAAGAAGCGGGAAGCGCCGTCTTGATAATACCAACTCAGTTCCTGCTTACGCAGCGTGAAGATCCCCCGCAGCACCATCTCGCTGACGCGTTGCGGATGGGTCTGTGCATAGGCCAGCGCCAGCGTGGAACCCCAGGAGCCACCAAAGACCAGCCACTGGTCCACTCCCGCCATGACACGCAGTCTTTCGAGATCGTCGACCAGGTGCCAGGTAGTGTTATTGTCCAGGCTCGCATGCGGTTTGGAACGGCCACAGCCGCGCTGATCGAACAGCAAAACCTTATAGCGCTGCGGGTCGAACAGCTGGCGATGATAAGGTGCGCTACCACCGCCAGGCCCGCCGTGGATAAATACCGCAGGCTTACCGTTTGGATTGCCGCTCAGCTCCCAGTAGATCCGGTGCCCATCTCCAGTATCCAGCCAACCGCTGTCATAGGCGGATAATGGCGGGTACAAACCTCGTAATTGTTCCATGGCGCGTACGTCTCTCTGTGAGTGATACCTTCATCAAAGCCGAAGCCGCTCATCAGGTCAACGGTAAAACGCTAAAACCTCCACCTATACCAACATGTTAGTGTGCGTTTGCTCAAAATGAAGTCGACTTGCTTTTACGCATATGGGGTTCGCGCATTTCTTGTGCGGTTTTGGCTTCAATACTCAGCTCTGCCGTGGGGCGCAATAACAGGCGTGGCAGGCCAATAGGCTCACCCGTTTCAAGACAATAACCGAAATCACCGGTTTCCAGGCGCTGCAGGGCGGCGGCCATCTTGGGTAACAGGCGGGTTTCCCGATCCAATTGGCGGAACAGTAGGCGCAGATCTTCTTCGCGCGCGGCTTTATCCGCTTCATCACCGCTAATATCGCCGCTGTCGATATCACGTTTCAACACGTCGATGTGCTGCCAGAGTTTTTGTTGCTCGTCCAAAAGGCGTTGGCGGAAAAACGCCCGCTGCTCCGTATTCATGTAATCAGATTCTGGCATCGCCAGCAGTTGTTGCTCGCTTAATAATGTCATGACTGTCATGGCACACTCCGTGTACATAAGTTTGTTACATTATAACATTTTTAACACATAAAGGTTAATAATAAATAATCATTGGATAAACAAGGCGTTGACGTTTCCATACCCTTTGCTGCTTGCATATGATGGCCGCTAGGGGGTTAATGGTTCAGCAAGCCACCCAACCATAGGTTAACCAAGAGGCCATCATGAGTAAGGGAATGGACAGCAAGAAAAATGCGAAGAAGAAACCGTTGAAAACCCCAGCCGAGAAAAAAGCGGAGAAACGTTCCAAAAAAGGACAGGCGTCTGCATCTGGTGAGTAAATCAGTTTCTGACCGTAGTTAAACCCGCCGAGGCGGGTTTTTTGTTGCCTGCGAAAAGACAGGTTGGCATCGCAACCCCATATCGTTAAGCTAGGGAGTAGACTTTAGCTGGGAACATCATGATGTTACGTGTAATCGATACTGAAACCTGTGGGCTAGACGGCGGCGTAGTGGAAGTCGCTTCCGTTGACGTGATCGACGGGAAAATCACTAATCCGATGAGCGACCTGATCAGCCCAGACCGGCCTATCGGCCTGGACGCCATGGCCATTCACCACATCACCGAGCAGATGGTTGAGGGCAAGCCGCGTATCGCCGTCGCCATTGGGCGTTATCAGGGCAGCCAATATTATGTCGCGCATAACGCTGCCTTTGATCGGGCCATGCTGCCGGAAATGAACGGTGCCTGGATTTGTACCCTCAAACTGGCACGTACGCTGTATCCAGACATTAAATATGGTAATCAATACCTGCGCTATGCACTGAATCTGGATGTGCAACTGCCGCAGGATACCGCGCTTTATCCACACCGCGCACTGTACGACTGCTACGTCACCGCCGCACTGCTGCAACGCATTGTGCAGGACTCCGGTTGGACGCCAGAACAGATGCTGGAAATCACCGAGCAGCCGGTATTGTTGAAAAAATTCAAGTTCGGCAAATATCGTGGGCAATCTATTGAGCAGGTAGCGCTGGAAGATCCTGGCTATCTGCGTTGGATGCTGAAATCCATCAACGATCTCAGCCCAGATATGAAACACACGTTGAAATACTATCTGTTGGGTTAATCAAGCGGGCAGTCTCCTGCCCGCGATGATTTATTCTGACAGCGCCAGAATAAACGCATATTCCAGCGCAATATCTTCGTAAGCCTTAAAGCGCCCAGACTTGCCGCCGTGGCCGGCATCCATATCGGTATACAGCAGCAGTTGGCGATCGTCGGTTTTCAACTCACGCAGTTTCGCTACCCACTTGGCAGGCTCCCAGTATTGCACCTGCGAATCATGCAGCCCGGTGGTGACCAGCATATGCGGATAATCCCGCGCTTTTACCTGGTCGTATGGGCTGTACTGCAAGATGTAATCGTAATACGCCTTGTCGTTTGGGTTGCCCCACTCGTCATATTCACCGGTGGTGAGCGGGATGGACTCATCCAGCATGGTGGTGACCACGTCCACAAACGGCACCTGGGCCACTACGCCATTGAACAGCTCAGGAGCCTGGTTGACTACCGCGCCCATCAGTAAGCCACCGGCACTGCCGCCCATGGCGAACACTCGGTCAGCATCGCCATAACCCTGCTCTACCAGCGTTTTGGTGACGTCGATAAAGTCGTTAAAGGTATTTTGTTTGTTGAACAGCTTGCCGTCTTCATACCAGAGTTGCCCCAGCTCGGCACCGCCGCGAATATGCGCCAGCGCGAAGACAAAACCGCGATCCAACAAGCTGAGGCGGCTGGCACTGAATGCTGGATCCATGCTGCTGCCGTAGGAGCCGTAGGCGTACACCATCAGCGGATTCGCCCCATGCGCAAAGCGGTCAGCACGGTAAACCAAAGATACCGGCACCTCGACGCCGTCACGGGCTTTCACCCATACGCGCTCGCTACGATAATCTTCCGCGGTGAAGTTTTTCACTTCCTGCTGCTTGAGCAACTCCCGCTCGCCGCTGTCCAGATTCAGCTCATACAGCGTAGTTGGCGTGGTCATGGAGGAATAGCCGTAACGCAGCAGTTCGGTTTCTGGGTCTGGATTGTAGGCCAGCCAGGTGACATAGGTCGGATCGTCAAAAGCGATGCTCTTGTCTTCACCGCTCTGCCAGTGGATTTGGCGCAGCTGGGTCAGCCCGGCGATGCGCTCCTCCACCACCAGCCAGTCACGGAACAGGCTGAACCCTTCGAGCATGACATCGGTGCGCGGAGCAATCAGTTCCTGCCATTGGCTTTCGTCAGCCTGCTCGCTCTGGTACAGGCCAAAGTTCTTGCCGTTTCTGTTAGAGCGAATGTAGAAATGCTCACGGTAGTGATCGATGGCATATTCGTGATCTTTACGGCGCGGCGCAAACATCTGCGGCTTACTGTCTGCACTATTCGCATCCAGTAACAGGATCTCTGAGGTGGTGCTGCTGCTGAGGTGGATCAGGATAAAGCGCTCGGAGGTGGTTTTTTCCAGGCTGACGTAGAAAGTGTCATCCTGTTCCTCGTAGATCAGCACGTCCTGCTGCGGATCGCTACCCACGACGTGGCGATAGACCTGATACGGCAGCAATGTCTTGGCATGTTTACGCACGTAGTAAACGGTGGCGGAATCATTCGCCCACTCGAAGTTGCCAGAGGTGTTTTCCAGCACCTCATCGGCCCAGCTATCGTCGCGTAGGTCCTTGAAACGGATATCGTATTGACGGCGCGACAGGAAGTCTTCCGCCACGGCCAGGCGCTGGTTATCCGGGCTGACGTCCAACCCGCCCAACGTATAGAACTCATGCCCTTCCGCACGCTGATTACCATCGAGCAAGGTGTCCCAAAGCTCGGTAGCCGCTGCTGGCTGTCGCACATACAGCGCATATTCATTACCCGGCTCATAGCGGGTCTGATAGCGGAAACCACGCCTGACGTAAGGCACGGAATGTTCCTGCTGTGGGATACGCGCGACCATCTCCTGATACAGAGTTTCACGCAGCGCCTGTTGCGGCTTTAGCTGAGCGTCGGTGTAGGCATTTTCAGCCCGCAAATACTCCAATACCTGAGGATCGGTACGTTCGTCATCGCGCAGCCAGTAGTAGTCATCCACACGCGTGTCGCCATGGATAGTGATGGGATAAGGACGTTTTTCTGCCTTAGGAGGTGTCATCATTGCTAAATCATCCGCTTACTTTGATTAAGGCAAGAATGACACGAATTTCACAACGTTAACAAGCCGCGTAAGTAAATGGGCGCAGCATGCAGCGCCCCTACGCAGTGAACCGGTTAGGTTTTGTCAGCATCTCATCGCAATGTGAGATGGCATACGGCATCAGCGCTTGGTAAACGCGATGACAAACAGTTCATCCAGCCCCGGGTAGATATCCTGGATCACCTGCTTCAGTTCGCTGAGGGTCATATTCTCCTGCTGCGCATGTTCATGCGTTAGCTCATTCAGGCGCACCGGCGTTACCGACTTTACCTCGATATAACAGAAAAATACGCCGTCTTCGTTGCGGCTGACGCGCAGCACCTCATTCGGTTGGAAGTCAGCTTCGCTGGCGTCCCGAATGGTGATGGTTTTGCGCCCGGCCAGAATATCTTGCTCAAAACGGCTGAAGAAGGTTATCTCACGGGACATGCTGGATCCTTGGTTATGGTCATGTTGCTGCACCACTGCTTAAGCGGCCTGCTGCTCTTCTGACGCGGCGCCTTCTTCCGGGGCGGCGGCAGGTTTCTCACCTTTGGTTTTGGCTGGTTTTTTGGCCGCTTCTTGCGGAGCACCACCACGCAGGATCTGCGCCAGCACATCTTTGTGTTCCGCCAGGAAGAAGCTCAACCCTTCACGCTGTTCTTCTTCCAGCATGACTGGCGCTTGCTGCAACCATTCACCGAGGCTATCGGCCAGATCCAACATTTTGTCGTAGGCATCGGCTTCTTTCTTATTTGCGAAAGTCATTTTTTCCTCACCGTTTCTCACTACTACATATTTCACTTCAACAGCCATGAGCATCTTCCTCAAAGGTTATGATACTGTATTTTTATACAGTATAGAGTGATTTCGGGCAGGGCTGCAAGCGCCCTGCCGTTTATTATTTCAACAGCCGCACTTTGCAGCTCTTGCCTTTGATCTTACCTTGCTGAAGCTGTTGCAGTGCCTTACGGGCGCTGGCCTTACGGATAGCCACATAGGCATGCACCGGGAACATGTCGATCTTGCCGACTTCTGCCGCCGTTAGCCCGGCGTCACCGGTCAACGCACCAAGAATATCGCCAGGGCGGATTTTCGCCTTGCGGCCACCGTCAATGCACAGGGTGACCATTTCTGCTTCCAGCGGCGTGTTAGGCGCCCCGCTCAGCTCAGACACGGGTGACCATTTTGCGCGCATGGACAGATACTCTTCGAGAGCATGAACACGCACCATTTCCTGCGGCGTACACAGGCTGATGGCCAACCCACTCAGACCGGCACGGCCAGTACGGCCAATGCGGTGGACGTGAACCTCAGGGTCAAACGACAGTTCGTAGTTGACCACCAGTTCCAATTCTTTGATATCCAGGCCACGCGCGGCCACGTCGGTCGCCACCAGTACACGGCAGCTGCGGTTGGCAAAGCGAACCAGCACCTGGTCCCGATCGCGTTGTTCAAGATCGCCATGCAGGGCCATGCAGCTGATACCACGAGCCTCCAACGCTTCATACACGCTCTGGCAATCACGCTTGGTGTTACAGAACACCACGCAGGACGCTGGCTGATAATGACGGATGGCGCTCACTAGCACCGCAGGGCGTTGATCGCGGGTGGTTTCATAGAAACGTTGTTCGATAGAGGCTTGCTCATCGCCATCTTCGACTTCCACATTCAGTGGCTGGCGTTGCACACGGGCGCTAATGCGCTCGATGCCCGCCGGATAGGTGGCAGAAAATAGCAAGGTCTGGCGCTGCGGCGGCGTATAGCTGATCACATCATCGATATCATCGGCAAAGCCCATATCCAACATGCGGTCGGCCTCATCTAGCACCAGCACGGTCATCTCGTCCAGCACCAAAGTTTTCTTGCGCAGATGCTCCTGCACCCGGCCCGGCGTACCCACCACAATGTGCGGTGCATGCACCAGGGAGTCAAGCTGTGGCCCCACCGGCTGGCCACCGCACAGGGTCAGTATCTTGATGTTCTGGGTAAAGCGGGCCAGGCGACGCAGCTCTTTGCTCACTTGGTCGGCCAGCTCACGCGTCGGGCACAGAATAAGCGCCTGGGTTGCCACTTTGGCAACGTTGATTTTATCCAGCAGGCCGATGCCAAATGCCGCCGTTTTACCGCTACCGGTTTTCGCTTTGGCACGTACGTCCTGCCCGTTCAGGATGGCAGGCAGCGCTGCGGCCTGTACCGGCGTCATTTCGGCATACCCCAGTTCGTTGAGGTTGGCCAACTGTTCAGCTGGCAGCGGCAGGGAAGAAAAAGAAACTGTGCTCACGGCAATAACTCTTATATAGCAAGTGGAAAGGCGGCGCTGCGCTTGGCTGGCACCGGATCAGGCGCAGATGATAACAGAGTTGGTGGGGTTTCCGGATTTCGGCGTTAAAAAAAGCGGTTAATAGGCACTGCTGGTCGTACGCAATCGTTTTCGTATATACTGCGCACTCAGTGTCAGACCCGTGAATTCATTCAGATCCAGGTATCAGACTATGTTAACTATTGGAACCGCCCTGCGTCCTGCCGCCACCCGCGTTATGCTACTCGGCTCAGGCGAGCTGGGCAAAGAAGTGGCCATCGAATGCCAGCGTTTAGGCTTGGAAGTCATTGCCGTTGACCGTTACGCCGATGCCCCAGCCATGCATGTGGCACACCGCAGCCACGTCATCAATATGCTGGATGGTGCGGCGCTCAAAGCGTTGATCGAACAGGAACGCCCCGATTTTATCGTGCCGGAAATAGAGGCTATCGCCACCAGCATGCTGGTTGAGTTGGAGCAACAGGGCCATAACGTCGTCCCCTGCGCCGAAGCCACACGTCTGACCATGAACCGCGAAGGTATTCGCCGTCTGGCCGCTGAAACGCTGGAGCTGCCAACCTCCAGCTACCGCTTTGCCGATAACGAGCAAAGCTTCTGCCAAGCGGTGGCCGAAATTGGTTACCCGTGCATCGTCAAGCCGGTGATGAGCTCATCCGGCAAAGGGCAAAGCCTGATCCGTGAAGAGCAGCAACTGGGCGCCGCCTGGGATTACGCACAGCTTGGTGGGCGCGCTGGTGGAGGCCGGGTCATTGTTGAAGGGCTGGTCAAATTTGATTTCGAGATCACTCTGCTGACCATCAACGCCGTCGATGGCGTACATTTCTGTGAGCCTATCGGCCACCGTCAGGAAGATGGGGATTACCGCGAGTCCTGGCAGCCGCAGCGGATGTCAGAGCTGGCATTAAGCCGTGCTCAGGCGATCGCCGCAAAGGTGGTTAATGCACTGGGTGGATTTGGTCTGTTCGGCGTGGAGCTGTTCGTCTGCGGCGATGAAGTGATTTTCAGCGAGGTCTCCCCACGCCCGCATGACACCGGCATGGTCACGCTGATTTCGCAGGATCTGTCCGAGTTTGCACTGCACGTACGCGCTTTCCTTGGGCTGCCGATTAACGCGATACGCCAGTTCGGGCCCGCCGCCTCTGCGGTGATCCTGCCGGAGCTAAGCAGCGACAACGTGCGTTTCAGTGGGTTGGAGACGGCACTAAATGGCTATAATCAGGTGCGGTTATTCGGTAAACCAAACATTGAGGGCAAACGCCGGATGGGCGTTGCACTGGCCGTTGCGCCAGAAGTAGAGCAAGCGGTAGAGCTGGCCAAACAGGCCGCTGCTGCGGTGACGGTGCAAGGGTAAACCGGTTGGGGGTTCGGGATGCCGACCCCCGCTAACGTCAGTAGTTTTCGTCGTCTTCGCTATCTTCGTCCAGATACTCGGTCGGTTCTTCCTGCTGCTGTTCTTGTTCTTCTTCATCGTCGAACATCACGCTAACCTGATCGCCCTGATGTTTTTCGCGGATTTCCTGTGCCACAGTCGCGATGGCCTCTCCGCTGCTCATGCCCTGCCCCATCAGCAAATGGATACGTTCAGCAGCTTCCTGCTGTTCTTGGTGACTCAGTGACGGCATACCTGCAAGCATGTATTTCTCCCCGGTAAAATAGGCGTGAATTATACGCGCTAACGACGCAGATCCCTACACCTGTTATTCGCTGGCCTGCAAGGGAGTCGCGTTATCAATGTGCCACTGTTTTAAGCGATGCAGCCACAACATCACATGCCATGTCTGCTTGATCCCCCGCATATTGTCGATCATCTTCCGCTGAATGCCGCGCTGGTAGAAATCTTCAGCGATCTGTTGTTGCGCCTGCAGTTCGGGCTCACGGCGAATACTATGGCAAATCCCCAGCGCCTCACGCGCGATTTGCCAGTGGAAGGCCGCACAAATCGAGATCTTGCTGCTGTATCGCTGATTCAGTGCCACCAGCATCTCGACGATTTTCATATAGTGGCGCTGATACTCGACGTTCGCCTGCCCGGTACGCCGACGGTTGCTGATCGAGCGGTCGTGTACCCGTTGGCGATATAGCGGTTTGCTCAGGTATTTAACTCGTTGAGCATTGAACATCACCTCGGTGGTCCACGGGATATCCTGGTGATGTAAACCAGGTTCGAAATAAAGTTGGTGCTGCTTGATAAAATCGAGGCGATACACGGCTAACCACACCACATGAATAAAGCGTCTTGATTTCAACGCTTTTTCCAACCACTGCGCACCAGAAATAACCGCCGTATCTTTCAGGCGCGCAGCAGGAATAATGGGGTGCAAATCACCATTGCTTGCAAAATAGCGTTCGCCGTTACATTGCATCACGTCTAATTGATGTTCTTCGGCTAATGTAAGCAGCGTTGAATACATTTTGGGATCCAATAAATCATCGGCGTCGGGGAAGGCGACATATTTGCCACGGGCCACGGCCAGCCCGGCATTACGGGCATTGGAGACCCCTGAGTTGGGCTGATCGATGACCTTGATATGTGGATGCTGCGCGGCGTAGCGGTGCGCGATCTCTCCTGAGCCGTCGGTGGAGCCATCGTTAACGATGATCACCTCCAACTGCTGCTCATATTGCGCCAGCAATGAATTCAAGAAAGGAATAAATAGCTCCCCCACATTATGCAAAGGAACAATAACGCTTAATTTTAATGACATTGCTGCCCTCACCTGCGGGGTAAATTAGAATAATCGTCGGGTGAAACAAGATACATTTATTATTATTTTACTTATTGAAAAATTCACTGAGGGAATTTCTTTCGGCGAATATATAGTGGCATTTTACATTTTATAATATGGCAGACGTTGCAAAAAATGCTCCATTTACGCATGGTTTACTTTTCATCCGGCTAATCTGTAAGCAGCACCCTATGGCGTAATGTGGCAGAATGGCTGCCAACACCGCTGTTTACGTGAGTCAGGTTGATTGATCCTATGAATGTCACCGCCCCAAACCTTAAATCGTTACCCTATACGCGAGAAGCCGTACTAACGCTGTTCGCTCCATTGGCACAACGGCCATGGGCTATGCTGCTGCATTCAGGCTTTGCCGAGCACCCGCATAACCGGTTTGACATTCTGGTGGCAGAACCGCGCACCACGCTGACGACTTGCGGTGCCAGCACCGAGATCCAGCAGGGAGAGACTCGCAGTCACTCACCGGAAGATCCCTTTGTGCTGTTGCAGCAACAGCTAGATGCTCTCAACCTGCATCCGCCACTGAACGGCGAACTGCCCTTTCAAGGGGGAGCGCTAGGGCTTTTTGGCTATGATTTGGGACGACGTATCGAAACGTTGCCGCAGTTGGCACAGGCCGATATCAAGCTGCCGGATATGGCGGTGGGTATTTATGACTGGGCTCTGATCGCCGATCATCATCAACAAAAACTGACCCTGCTCAGCTATGGGGATGTAGAACAGCGCTGGCAATGGCTTAACCAACAGCGGGTTGTGCCACAGCCTCCCTTTGCCCTGACCGGCAACTGGCAGGCCAACATGACGCGCCAACAATATGGCGAGAAATTCCGGCGTATCCAGGGCTATCTGCGCAGCGGCGATTGCTATCAGATCAATTTGGCTCAGCGTTTTTCCGCCCCGTACCAAGGGGACGAATGGCAGGCATTCCAGCAGTTAAGCGCCAGCAACCGTGCGCCGTTCTCCGCTTTCCTGCGCCTGCCCGCCAACGCGGTATTGAGCGTTTCACCAGAACGTTTCCTGTGGTTGGCCGATCGGCAAATCCAGACCAGGCCAATCAAAGGTACGCTACCCCGCCTTGCCGATGCCGCGCTGGATGCAAAACAGGCGCAAAAATTGGCCAATTCGCCCAAGGACCGGGCCGAAAATCTGATGATTGTCGATCTGCTGCGTAATGACATTGGCCGTGTGGCAGAGCCTGGCAGCGTCAAGGTGCCGGAACTGTTCGTGGTTGAACCGTTCCCGGCGGTACATCATCTGGTCAGTACCATTACGGCCACCCTGCCCGCTAACCGCTCGGCTAGCGAGCTGTTGCGCGCCTGTTTTCCCGGCGGATCGATTACCGGCGCGCCCAAAGTGCGGGCAATGGAAATCATCGAAGAACTGGAGCCGCAGCGCCGTAATGCCTATTGTGGCAGCATTGGCTATCTCAGCGTTTGCGGTACCATGGACACCAATATCACCATCCGCACCCTGATTGCCGAAAACGGGCGCATCAGCTGTTCTGCCGGTGGTGGCATCGTTGCAGACAGTCAGGAACAGGCGGAGTATCAGGAAACCTTTGATAAGGTAGGCCGCATCTTGCCACAGCTGGGGGAGTTTACCGTTTCGTGAGCCATCAGGACTATCCGGCCTCATTGGCCGATTTTATCAGCCGCTTTCAGCTGCAACAGCCGCAGGCGATGCAGATTTCCCACAACTCGCGCCCAGCCGCCGTGCTGATCCCCATCGTTTGTCGGCCAGAACCGACTCTGCTGCTCACCCGCCGCGCCGACTCATTGCGTAAACATGCGGGTCAAGTGGCCTTCCCCGGCGGTAAAACCGATGCTGAAGACGGTTCTCCCATCATTACCGCACTGCGTGAAGCGCAGGAAGAAGTGGCGATCCCACCGCAGCGGGTGCATGTCCTTGGCCAGTTGGCCCCGCTCGACAGCAGCACCGGTTTTCAGGTGACGCCGGTGGTGGGCCTGATCCCGGCAGATGTGGCGTTTCATGCCAACGAAGATGAGGTCGCCGAGGTGTTCGAAATCCCGCTGCACGAAGCGCTACGGCTCTCACGCTATTATCCGCTGGACATTCATCGTGGCGGTCACGCACATCGAGTCTATCTTTCCTGGTATCAAAGCCAATTCGTTTGGGGTCTGACGGCCGCGATTATTCGCCGCCTGGCGCAGCAAGTCAGCATTTGAATCTGGCATTTTCGTGACATACGTCACGTTAAAGCCGGGATTACCTGTCGTTTTGAGTATAAAGCGATCGCTATCACTCCAGCAGCCTGTTTTATCAACTACCGTTACCGCTATCGATGTTTTAAAAAAACTGTAAACTCTCTCTTCAACCTTACGAAATACCTGTAAAATAGCCACGACCGGAATAAACCACTAATATTATAAGGATTACCCCGGTAGTTTTTTAAGGCGTTAACAGCAATACCAAGGATTACTTTATTTCATGCGAAAAGGGCCGCAAAACCCGTACGGCCCTTTTACACTATCGCCGTTCCCTGCGCGGTTTTTAACCGCAGCAGCCATAACAATATGCCTCTTTAAGGAGTTTTAGCGTGATTAGCGTTTTCGACATGTTTAAGATCGGCATCGGCCCGTCCAGCTCTCATACGGTTGGACCGATGAAAGCCGGCAAACAGTTTGTCGACGATCTGGTAAACGAAGGCTTGATGCCTTCCGTCACGCGTGTTGCCGTCGATGTTTACGGCTCACTCTCATTGACCGGTAAAGGTCACCATACCGATATCGCCATCATTCTCGGCCTGGCGGGCAATATGCCTGATACCGTCGATATCGATGGCATCCCGGGCTTTATTCGCGATGTTGAGCAACGTCAACGCCTGATGCTGGCCAGCGGCCTGCACGAAGTCGATTTCCCCCGCGACGGCGGCATGGTCTTCCGTAGCGACAATATGCCGCTGCACGAAAACGCCATGCAGATCCATGCCTTCGCTGGCGACAAGCAGATTTACAGCAAAACCTACTACTCCATCGGTGGCGGGTTTATCGTTGACGAAGAACATTTCGGCAAAGCCGAAAGTAACGAAATCTCGGTTCCCTATCCGTTCCACTCGGCAAGCGAAATGTTGGCCCACTGCCACGCTACCGGTCTGTCCCTCTCCGGGATGGTCATGCAAAACGAACTGGCACTGCATAGCAAGCAGGAGATCGAAGCCTATTTCGGCAACGTTTGGCAAACCATGCGCGCCTGTATCGATCGCGGTCTGAACACCGAAGGCGTTCTGCCTGGCCCGCTGCGGGTTCCACGCCGCGCCTCCGCCCTGCGCCGCTTGCTGGTTTCCTCAGACAAACTGTCCAGCGACCCAATGAACGTGATCGACTGGGTCAACATGTTTGCGCTGGCGGTAAACGAAGAGAACGCCGCCGGTGGCCGCGTGGTGACCGCCCCAACCAACGGAGCCTGCGGGATCGTTCCTGCAGTGCTGGCTTACTACGATCATTTCATTGAGTCCGTCAGCCCGGAAACCTATGTCCGCTACTTTATGGCGTCCGGTGCGATTGGTACGCTGTATAAAATGAACGCCTCGATTTCTGGTGCCGAAGTGGGCTGCCAGGGCGAAGTGGGTGTGGCCTGTTCGATGGCCGCTGCGGGCCTGGCCGAGTTGCTTGGCGGCAGCCCTGAGCAGGTTTGCATCGCCGCCGAAATCGGCATGGAGCATAACCTGGGCTTGACCTGCGATCCCGTTGCCGGCCAGGTACAGGTCCCTTGCATCGAGCGCAACGCCATTGCCTCGGTGAAAGCGATCAACTCGGCGCGTATGGCATTGCGCCGCACCAGCGAGCCGCGTGTGTCGCTGGATAAGGTGATCGAAACCATGTACGAAACCGGTAAAGACATGAACGCCAAGTATCGTGAGACCTCCCGTGGCGGTCTGGCGATCAAGGTTCAGTGTGACTGATTAAGTCTGCCCCCCTCGTCGTCACCGGCGAGGGGGAACGGCTGAAAAAACCTGAACTGGCTACGCAACACGTAGGGTGCCTCATGCGGCACCCGCTTAGAGAATCAATAGGTTAACCTCGTTGTCCCGTACAAACTCAGCAATACTGCTAATCTGACCACCTCGCCCATCCGCCGGTTAACCCCCAAATTTCCCCTTTGATCGCGCCAACCGAAATAATTTGTTGAGTTACCATCAATTTTCCATGCGAACAGGCTAGAATTAGCCAAGCATAGTATTACTGAAATTGCGCCTGGAAGTGGCGTCAGGCAGCTAGACTGAACAAGGACTTACCGGATGTTGATGACCCAACTTGCCGCATCGAAATACCGCTATTACCGTTGGCTTCTCGCCGGCGCGGTTGGGTTGGCTATTTTGTTGATTTCGTTGTATACCCGCTACTATCAGGAAGTCCGTAATACCGAGCAGAACCAGCGCATGCTGGCCAGCCGGGTGATCACCAAACTCAATGCGTTGCTGCTACCCGCAGAGCAACAGGCTCTCAGCACCATGTCGCTGGTCGGGCAACCCTGCGATTCGGTGATACCAACGTTACGCTTTCGTGCCGCACAGAATCAGGCACTGCGCTCGTTGCTGCTGGTCAAGGACGGTACGATTTATTGCTCCAGCCTGTTTGGCCAACGCCACTATGTGTTTACCACCATTTTCCCAACCATGACCAAAGGCGGCATGCAGCTGGCACTGCGCCCTTCCATCACGGTAGCCAAAGGAACGCCAACGCTGGTGCTGTGGACTCCGTTGCCCGATCAAAGTACCAGCGGAGTGTTGCACGTTTTCAATATCGATCTGTTGTCCAATTTCCTGCTGGAACCGCAAGAGCCTTTTGCTCATCGGGTAGCCCTGAACGTGGGTGCCTACAGACTGGAATATGGTCAACAGGAAATTACCCTGAGCGATGGCAAAGCCGAAGGCCTGCAATACACCGCCAAATCCGCCAAGTATCCTTTCTCCATCTCCCTGTTTGGCCCCGATGCCCGTACTCTGGCTCTGGCCGCACTACCGCGCCATATTCCTCTGGCGTTGATGCTGAGCCTGCTGGCGGCCTACGTGGTCTATCTGATCACCGCCAACCGCATGAGCCTGTCTTACCATATTGGCCACGCCATTGCGCATCGCGAATTTCGCGTTTATTGCCAGCCGATTATCAACAGTGATAATGGGCGCTGTGTCGGCGTCGAAACCTTGATGCGCTGGAAGAACAAGCGACAAGGCTGGATTTCGCCAGACGTGTTTATCCCGCTGGCCGAACAGCACGCCCTGATCATTCCGCTAACGCGTTATCTGATGACCACGGTGGTAGAAAACCTCAACCTGTTCCCCCCTCGCCCCTCTTTCTATATCAGCATCAACGTCGCAGCAGAGCATTTCAATACCGTCAGCATTATTGATGATATCCGCCGCATCTGGCTGCCCGCCCATCCGATGCCGTCACTGATGCTGGAGCTGACGGAGCGAACCGCCCTGTCGGAGATTCAGCATGAACAGATTAAAACGCTCAAAGAGATGGGCATCATGCTGGCGATAGACGACTTTGGCACCGGCCACAGCTCGCTCAGCTATCTGAAAAAGCTCAGCCCGGACGTGTTAAAGATCGATCGTGGTTTTACCGCCGCCATTGGCACCGACGCGGTCAATGCCACCGTGACCGATACCATCATTACGTTGGCACAGCGCCTGAAATTAAAACTGGTGGCCGAAGGGGTTGAGACAGAGGAACAGGCAGAGTATCTACGCTCGCAGGGGGTAAATGCCTTACAGGGGTATTATTTTGCCAAGCCGATGCCGATCAACGTGTTTCCACTGTGGCTGCAACAGTATGAAACCCGCCAACGCGTGCTGCATCAACAGCCGCAAACAAAAGAAAAGCGAGACGGCTGATACAATTCAACCGGCTCGCTATATAGGGTCACGTTTCTTTAGCTAATGGTCCAGGAACGCGGCAAACTGAGGCCGGGGGAAACACCCCGGCCTGACTACTTACTCGTCTTGCTCGTGCAGCGGTTTCACCTTGGTGATACTGACCAGCTCGATGCGATAATCCGAGATCTCAAGGATTTCAAAACGCAGGTCGTGGAGTTCGACCACGTCGCCCACCGTTGGCATCTGGCCAGAATATGAGAGCAGGAAGCCCGCAAGCGAGGCGTAATCCTCGGTGGGGCTAACCAAATCGTCACAGTCCAACGCCTGCTCCAACGAGTGGAGGTCCGCTCCGCCTTTCACCAGCCAGCGGTCGCCATCCTCGATAATATCCGGCGTTTCATCTTCGTCCGGGAACTCACCGGCAATCGCTTCCAGCACGTCCAACGGCGTAACCAACCCCTGCACCACGCCAAACTCATTGGTCACCATCACCAGGCGGCCCTTGGCCCGGCGCAATACCGCCAGCAGCTTGATCACGTCCATGGTTTCCGGTACGACGATCGGCGGTGTGCGCGCGGCAAACTCGGCGATATCCACGCCCTGATCCAACGCGACCAGCAGATCCTTGGCACGCACCACGCCGATAAACTCGTCCAGCTCATAGCGGCAAACCGGGAACAGGCTATGCGGGGTATCCAGCAACTGTTCGCGCACCTCGTCGCGGGAACGTTCGCAATCTACCCACGAAATCTCGGTGCGTGGTGTCATCACGCTGCGCAAGGTACGGGAAGCCAATGTCAGCACGCCGCTGATCATGTAGCGTTCCTCCTGCGCAAAGGTTTCTTTCACCTTACGCAGGCTGTCTTCATCCACCTGTTGCTGGGTACGCTGTTGCCCCATCAGGCGCATAATCGCTTCAGCCGTGCGTTCGCGCATCGGGCGACGAGACTCGTGCTTGATGAAGTTGCGCCGTGCAATCTGGTTAAACATCTCGATCAGGATCGAGAAGCCAATCGCCGCATACAGATAGCCTTTCGGAATGTGCACGCCAAGGCCTTCGGCAATCAGACTCAGGCCGATCATCAGCAGGAAGCTCAAACAGAGCACCACGATGGTCGGATGGGCGTTCACGAAGTTGGTCAAAGGTTTCGAGGCCAGCAACATCACCGCCATCGCAATCACTACCGCTGCCATCATGACCGGCAGATCGTTGACCATCCCCACTGCCGTGATCACCGCGTCGAGCGAGAACACCGCATCAAGGATGACAATCTGCACCACCACCGCCCAGAATTTGGCGTAGCCACGGTTAGCACCTTCCTGATGGGTGCTGCCCTCCAGCCGTTCATGCAACTCCATCGTGGCTTTGAACAACAGGAATACCCCACCAAACAGCAGGATCAGGTCGCGGCCAGAGAAAGCGAACTCCCCCACACTGAACAGCGGTTTGGTCAGCGTCACCATCCATGAAATCACCGACAGCAACCCAAGACGCATCACCAAGGCTAATGAAAGGCCGATAATGCGCGCTTTATCACGCTGCTTGGGCGGTAGTTTGTCTGCCAGAATGGCGATGAATACCAGGTTGTCGATACCCAGCACGATTTCCAAGACCACCAGGGTCAATAACCCGGCCCAAATCGAGGGGTCCATTAATATTTCCATATCAGACTCCAGAAGAAAGACAGGTTGGCAGAGCTGCGCTCAGACGTAGGGAAGCAAACGCAGACGTGGCGTTGGCGATGACAGAGAGAAAACAGGATGGCACTAACAGGAAGCAGCCATAAGGCCGAGCGAACGTTGTTGCGCCAACAGGTGGCGGGTGAAACCTTGTAAAACAGTAACTTCGGTGACAGTCCATAGGGAGGGCTGAGGCCCTTCACTCCTTGGTTATGAAAGAAGAATGCACTCTAACAGGAAATTTTTCGTCAGAAAAGTGGCTTTGTTCAGTTTACGTCTCATTTTGTAACAGCTTTGCTGTTTAATTCCGCAAACTAACTATTCGGCTTAATCGATCCACTAATAGCAGAGCAATGTCACAAAATTTATTTTTTCACGCACTAAAATAAATGGCGTTAACGGGAATTAACGGCCACAGGTTTTTGAAACTGCGTGATAAATGTTAAGTGTGAGTTTCTTTTTTTCTACCATAATGTATTTGAACCAACGTATCTGAACCGCGGAAGTGACTGCCAGGATGGTGATGAGTCAAGACACGATCCGTGCCTAAAGTTCAACGAGGAGGTAGCGAGTGGCAATAGCTATTATCATCGGCACACACGGGACTGCAGCGGAACAATTGCTGAAAACAGCAGAAATGCTATTGGGTGAGCAAGCCAACTTCGCCTACATAGATTTCGTTCCCGGTGAAAATGCTGAAACGTTAATTGAGAAATACAATGGGAAAATCAGTGAGCTCGATACCAGCGATGGCGTCCTGTTTCTGGTTGATACCTGGGGCGGCAGCCCGTTTAACGCGGCCAGCCGTATCGCAGTAGACAAACCACACTATGAGGTTATCACCGGGGTTAACATTCCCATGCTGGTGGAAACATTCATGGCTCGTGATGACAACCCAAGCTTTGACGAACTGGTCGCGCTGGCGTTGGAAACCGGCCGTGAAGGCGTGAAAGCGCTGAAGAAACCGGTGGAAGAGAGTGTTAAGCCCGTCGCGCCACAAAGTGCCCCAGCTCCAAAAGCCGCTGCGCCCCAAGCGCCTCTCGGCCCCAATGACCATATGAAAATCTGCCTGGCGCGTATCGACGATCGTCTGATCCACGGCCAGGTTGCTACCCGCTGGACCAAAGAGACCAACGTCAGCCGCATCATCGTAGTCAGTGATGAAGTGGCCGCCGACCACGTCCGTAAAACCTTGCTGACTCAGGTTGCCCCCCCAGGCGTTACCGCTCACGTTGTTGACGTGGCGAAGGCGATCCGCGTCTGGAACAACCCGAAATATGCAGGTGAGCGCGTGATGCTGCTGTTCACCAACCCAACCGATGTTTGGCGTCTGGTTGAAGAAGGGGTGAATATCACCTCGGTGAATATCGGTGGTATGGCGTTCCGCCAGGGTAAAACCCAGGTGAATAACGCGGTGTCCGTCGATGAGAAAGACATCGAGGCGTTTAAGAAGTTAAACGAGCGCGGGATTGAACTTGAAGTCCGTAAGGTCTCTTCCGACAGTCAGCTAAAAATGATGGACCTGATTAACAAACTCAATTAACGGCAACGTCGTTAATTTTTTACTCAGAGCTGTTTGGTCATATAGGAGAAGTGCAATGGAGATCACCACTCTTCAGATTGTACTGATATTTATCGTTGCCTGTATTGCCGGGATGGGTTCCGTCCTGGATGAGTTTCAATTCCACCGCCCGTTAGTGGCCTGTACGCTGATTGGCTTCGTTCTCGGTGACATCAAAACCGGTATCATCATCGGCGGTACGCTGGAGATGATCGCACTGGGTTGGATGAACATCGGGGCTGCGGTTGCACCCGATGCGGCGTTAGCGTCGATTATTTCCACCATTCTGGTTATCGCCGGTGGGCAAAACATCGGAGCCGGTATTGCCCTGGCGATCCCACTGGCAGCAGCAGGCCAGGTACTGACCATTATCGTGCGTACCATCACCGTGGCCTTCCAGCATGCGGCGGACAAAGCGGCAGAACGGGGTAACCTGAACGGCATTACCGTGATCCACATCGCGGCCCTGCTGGTACAGGCAATGCGTGTCGCAATTCCTGCGGTGATCGTTGCGGTCTCTGTCGGGACAGCTGGCGTCCACGCCCTGCTTAACTCAATTCCGGAAGTGGTCACAGGCGGTCTGAACATCGCCGGTGGCATGATCGTGGTAGTCGGTTACGCGATGGTCATCAACATGATGCGTGCCGGTTATCTGATGCCATTCTTCTACCTGGGCTTCGTTACCGCAGCCTTCACCAACTTTAACCTGGTCGCACTCGGTGTGATCGGTGTGGTGATGGCGGTGCTCTACATCCAGCTCAGCCCTAAATACAACAAGTCTCAGGTGGTTCAGGCCAACCCTGCCGGTGCCAACGACCTCGATAACGAATTGGACTAGGAATAGGTGAAAGAAATGGTTGATACAACGACTCAAAAGAAACTGACACCTGCCGATATTCGAGGCGTATTCGTACGCTCCAACCTGTTCCAGGGTTCATGGAACTTCGAACGTATGCAGGCGCTAGGTTTTTGCTTCTCGATGGTGCCGGTGATCCGTCGCCTGTACCCGGACAATAACGACGAACGCAAACAGGCCATTAAACGCCACCTTGAGTTCTTCAATACGCAACCGTTCGTCGCAGCGCCAATACTTGGCGTCACCATGGCGATGGAAGAACAGCGTGCCAACGGCGCACCGATCGACGATGCGGCCATCAACGGCATCAAAGTAGGTCTGATGGGGCCACTGGCCGGCGTAGGTGACCCGATATTCTGGGGTACCGTTCGCCCGGTGTTTGCCGCATTGGGTGCCGGTATTGCCATGAGTGGCAGCCTGCTCGGCCCGCTGTTGTTCTTCGTCCTGTTTAACCTGGTGCGCCTATTGGTTCGTTACTACGGTGTCGCCTACGGCTACCAAAAAGGGGTCGATATCGTTAGCGATATGGGCGGTGGTTTCCTACAAAAACTGACGGAAGGGGCGTCCATCCTCGGCCTGTTTGTCATGGGGGCCTTGGTTAACAAGTGGACGCACGTCAATATCCCGCTGGTAGTGTCAAAAATTACCGACCAGACCGGGCAAACCCACGTCACCACGGTACAAACCATCCTTGACCAGTTGATGCCTGGCTTGGTACCGCTACTGCTGACATTCGGTTGTATGTGGCTGCTGCGCAAGAAGGTCAACGCGCTGTGGATCATCATCGGCTTCTTCGCCATCGGTATCTTCGGTTACTGGATTGGTCTGTTAGGTCTGTAATAGCAATTGATAGCCGGGGGGCAACCCCCGGTTTTTTTATTTATGGAGTGGTGAGATGTCGCTGACCGATGGCGTAATACTGATTTTTATTCTGCTGATGCTGGCGTATGCGCTGTATGACGAGTTCGGCATGAACCTGCTGAAAGGAAAAACGCTGTTAAAGGTGCAGCTCAAGCGGGGTAACCGGTTGGACTGCCTGATCTTCGTCGGTCTGATCGCTATCCTGATCTACCGCAACCTGGTCGAGCAGGGAGCGCCGATAACTACCTACCTGCTAATTTCCCTGGCCTTGATTGCGGTATATATCTCCTATATCCGCAAGCCCAAAATGTTGTTTAAAACCACCGGTTTCTTCTATGCCAATGCGTTTATTGACTATCGACGCATCAAAGCCATGAATTTATCCGAAGACGGCATTCTGGTTATCGACTTAGAAAAGCGCCGGTTATTAATCCAGGTTACACACCTGGATGACCTGGAAAAAATCTATCATTTTTTCCTTGAAAATAAATGAGTTAAAACCCTACCACCCCATCCTGATTAATTAACAATGATTTTTTATGGGTAATTAATCAGCATGGCTGGTGTTTTTTCTGCTTATTATTTCCACACCATTGATGCAACTATCGCCATTATTACCCTCAACAAACGCGTTAATGAAAATAAGTCTCAATTTCACCCAATACCCCGGTGAAATTAAACGTTGTCCGCAGCAAAAATATTATGGTATGGTTGCGCCGTCATTGGGGAGTAGCCGGTTTCTGGGGAGTCATAACCAGAAACGCCCGTATCAACATACTCGTTTCGTCAGCGAAACGTGGTGCGGGCAGCCAGGTAGGTTGGCGAGACCATAGGCACGTAACTCCGTCGTATGGTTGGGGGTGGGTTACGTGTATATGGAGCCACCCGGCCGAGACTATTTCAATGAACCTTTCCGCAACTCTTATCCTGGCTTTTGGCATGTCTATGGACGCGTTTGCCGCGTCGATCGGCAAAGGCGCCACTCTGCATCAACCGCGTTTTCGCGAAGCTATCCGTACAGGTCTGATCTTTGGCATCATTGAAGCCATTACCCCGCTTATCGGCTGGGGCATCGGTCTGTTTGCCAGCCAATACATCATGGAATGGGACCACTGGGTCGCCTTTAGCCTGCTGTTTATCCTTGGCGCACGCATGATCGTTGAAGGGGTGAAAAACAAGCCGGAAGAAGAGAAAGTCAATCGTCATGGTTTCTGGGTGCTGGTTGCTACGGCTATTGCCACCAGTCTGGATGCGATGGCAATCGGTGTGGGTCTGGCATTCCTGCAGGTTAATATCCTGCATACCGCGATGGCGATAGGTATGGCGACCATGATCATGGCTACGCTGGGGATGATGGTTGGCCGGTTTATCGGCCCGCTGCTGGGCAAGCGCGCAGAAATTCTTGGCGGCGTGGTGCTGATCGGGATTGGCTTTAATATCCTGCTGGAGCACTTGGGCTACCTGGCTTAATCCTTGGCAGCAAAGAATACTCCCTCACCCTAACCCTCTCCCCAAGGAGAGGGAACCGACCGAGTTCGTTGATCTTTCGGCGAAATACCTCAACTTTCTTGCTTTTACTCCCTACTTTCCGAAGCTACACGGGCCAATTACCTACTCCGGGCAGCTCCCTCACCTTGGATAAGGTGGGTGTTCGAGTTGCTCAAGTGATCTCTTTACCTCCAAAAAAGCAGGGGCTATCAGCTCCCTCTCCCTGTGGGAGAGGGTTGGGGTGAGGGGAAGATTAACATTGATGCCACTCAGCCCCGGCGGTACAAGCGGATGGCGAAATCCGTCTCACAGGCAAAGGTGGCCATGTCGAGCAAACCTTGCTGCACTTCCGGCGAAGCGCGCCAGGCAAACGGCGTCATCTGCAACAGATTGGCAGCCTGCTCACCCGGCAGCGCCATCGGATAAGCCAATGACTCGGCCAATTCACAGCTGAAGCCCTCAAACTGCTCATCATGCTCCGCATGCAATTGAACCTCCTGATAAACCTGCTGTTTTAGCTGATAAAGGTGCCGCGGCCCCGGTGACACCGTCACAACCACCCCACCCGGCTTGACGACCCGCGCCAACTCCTCGGCTTTACAGGGTGCATAGATACGTAACACAGCATCTAGCGACGCGTCGGCAAACGGTAGGCGATGACTGGAAGCCACGCAGAAAGAGACCGTCGGGTAGCGTTTGGCCGCCGAGCGGATAGCCACCTTGGCGACATCCAGGCCATACACCGCTACGGTCCGCTCCTGAGACAAGCGTGCCGCCACGGCGGCCGTGTAATAGCCTTCACCACAACCAATATCCAGCAGTGCCTGTGGCTCAATAGGCAAAGTGCTGGCTAACAGTTCAGCCACCCGCTGTTGCAACGGCTGGTAGTAGCCCCCGTCAAGAAATGCGCGGCGGGCCTGCATCATCTCGGCACTGTCACCCGGCTGTTTAGAACGCTTGTGTTGCACCGGCATTAAGTTGACGTACCCTTCTTTAGCACGGTCGAATTGATGGTTATTCTCGCAACGCCACTGTTGGTTTGCGAAATCAAGCGGTTGGAAACACAGGGGGCACTGATAAGACATGGAAGAGATCCCAGAGAGAGATGGCGCGGGTAGTCTAAAGAAGGCTGGTGTACGATGCAAGGTGGATGCCCATCTGCCACTAGCCAAGTAATCCAAAAGCTGGCTACACTGAATGTCTCTTCTCAGCCACAGGCAAAGACGTTCTATGACCGACTATTCCCCGCTGCTCAGCGGCGTTCCTGGCATCGCTCATGGCTTTGGCAATAAAGGTGCCCTTCTGCCAACGCCGTTACAGCCCTTTCGCAATACGCTGCCTGAGAAAAAACAGGTACACGGTACTCGCATAGTCGATATCCATCAGGCGGGCCAGCAATGCGGCGAAGCCGATGGCTTTTTTACCCGCGAGCCAGGGATCCTGATTAGCGTATTAACCGCAGACTGCCTGCCGGTGATTTTCAGCCGTAAAGACGGTAGCGCCATTGCTGCGTTACATGCAGGCTGGCGCGGCCTGCTGGATGGCATTCTGGAGCAAATGGCCAAACGCATCGGCCAGGATGACGATACCGCCAATTGGGTGGCCTCCATCGGTCCCGCTGCGGGCGCTTGCTGCTATCAGGTTAACCAGGAGCTGGTCGAACAGTTTCAGCAGGCGCTGCCCTTGCCAGCAGAGCTGATCAGCCCGACCCACCGCCATCTGGATCTGGCCGCCATCGCCGTAAACAAGCTCAATGCCCTGGGATTCGCCGCAGTCGATCACGCAGGCTCTTGCACCATCTGCACACTCAACAGCGACCCACGGCAGCCCCAGCGCTTTAAATACACCAGCTATCGCCGCAACAGCCATCGCCGCGCGCAAGATCCCAATCATCCGGGGATTAAAGGCCGTAATCAGTATTCCGGCATCATCATCACCGGGTGACATTCACCGACGCCAGAAACGAAAAAACCCGCACTAAGGCGGGTTTTTTGTTCAGCTGACGCTGATTAGATTGCAGTAACGTTTACTGCAGATGGGCCTTTCTGGCCATCTTGGATTTCGAACTCAACGTTCTGGCCTTCAGCCAGGGTTTTGAAACCGTTACCCTGGATTGCAGAGAAGTGTACGAACACGTCTTTGCTGCCGTCAGCTGGGGTGATGAAACCGAAACCTTTAGACTCGTTGAACCACTTAACTTGACCTTTGATCTTTGCCATCTTGAGTATTTCCTTTGGATTGTTTAAACCGCCCGTAGGCGTTACATAGACAAACTAGAGTCGTTACTGCTTGAGGCACTAAGATAAGGATCGGCAGAGAAGCGGTATTCAACGCTAACGTCTTTACTCAGAACTTCTTTACTGAAAATGCCACACATATACAGAACTGTACCTCGTTTTACCCAAGTGCGTTATCACATACTCTGGAATCGATGGCAAGCCATTTTTAATCACTCATGGACGTGTCGCACATATTTGAAACGGTCAGCCGCAAGAATAGCTTAAATAGGGCAAAAGAGGTTGAAGCCTTGGCTATTTTCTGCTTTGTAAAGAAGCCGCGCTGTACTCCGCGTGGCGCCTCAGTTTTAACAATTCTTTCAACTCGGCAGCGAGCGATTTTCACCACATATAAGCCGCGGACAGGCTAAAGAACGTAAAAAAATTTGAATCTTTATGGAATTTTATATGCAACTATTGAATATCGATGACCGGGGACCAAACGGCCAACTGATCCGACCTTTAGCTAGCAAAGCCTGTCATAGCAGGATAGTTCTGCTTTGGCCAGCCACAACAGAATCGTTCACTCAGGCCAAAAAGCTCACGTAGGCCAGTGCATAATCATGCAGCGAGCCAAATTTTGCACCAAGAAAGTGCAAGCGGACGAAATAGCCACCCCATCCTGCAAGTTTATATCCGTAGCTAAGTTAGTAAGGATAAAAACAAATAATAAAAATACCACCTACCCACTCTGCGGCTATTTCCGCCGAAGATTAACGAAATCGCCAAGGCATTTTTTTCACTAATCTTGGCGTGACTGTTTTATCCATTACCCGCCGTAAACCCCGCAAAGCCGCACCACGCCAAGCGCCATCCGATGCGGGGTACGCCGCAACCCCATGATACTCATTAGGAGTTAGGGCTAACCTCTAGATGTTCACCAATCTTCAGCGGATAAAAGCGGTGCTGTTCAACCCCGGCCTCGCGTAGTGCCAGGCTGAGTTGCGCAGGTGGTTCATCCAACGATTCATCGGCCAATTCAAACACGCCCCAATGGATAGGGATCACTCTGGGTTCATTCAATTGCTGATACAGCCTCACCGACTGCTGCGGGTCCATATGCTGCTCTTGCATGAACCATCTTGGGGCGTAAGCACCAATGGGCAGCGCCGCAATATCGAACGGCCCAAGGCGGGTTCCAATATCGACCAACCGCTCGCTGTAACCACTGTCACCAGAGAAATAAAAACGCAGCGCCGGGTGATGGATCACCCAGCCACACCATAGAGAACGATTGCGATCCCACGGTGTACGCATGCTCCAATGGCGTGCTGGTGTGGAGTAGACCGTCATTTCGTCCAGCGTCAGGCTCTCCCACCAATCCAGTTCGACCACCCGTTTGGCCGGGTAATGGCTGAACCAGCGTTTGAGGCCCAGCGGTACAACGAAGGTGGCATTGCGAAAGCGTTTGGTCAGTTCCCTGATGGTTTGACGATCCAGATGGTCGTAGTGATTATGGGAAATCAGCACCACATCTACCGCCGGCAGCTGTTTTACCGTTAGCGGAGGCGGTGTCTTGCGATGTGGGCCGTAGAAACTCACAGGTGATGCCCTTGGCGACAGTACCGGATCGATCAGCACATGGCGGCCCCCCAGGCGCAACAGCAGAGAAGCATGGCCCAACCACCAGACGCGGTCCTGTTCGCCGCTCAGATCGGCGGCTTGCCACCAGTTGGCGATAAACTGCTCGTAGCCTGCCTGAGGAGGTTTGGGCAGGCCGAGCTTCTTGCGTTCGTCTTGCCAGCGCTTCAGATCCCCGGCCTGGTGTAGCGACGGCTCCGGGTTGCAGAATCCCTGTGGCGTATGATGCGCTTTGCTGGCGTCGTAATATTTGTTGGTTATTTTCAACCCATTCTCTCCCTGTAGTACCTTAGCGGTGCCGCAATCGTTACAAGATTGCCTACCCAATAGCTTATAGTATCGCAATGACAAACAACTGACCTTTTTGCGGATGTTGTTGTCATAGCCAGAGTAAGAAGGCCAAGGTCGCCAAGAACCTGTTAAGCCTTTCTTAAGAACCTTGTGATTTACTTACTAGGACATTCTGAAAAAGGAGGAGTTATGAGCCGGACTGCATCAGGCAAGTCACGCGTTCGTATGGGCCGCTATCGCCGAGCGCTGGCAACGCTTGGGCAATACTGGAAAATGTATCTGGCAATGAAGCTGCGCCGGCTACGCGTACCGTCACCGCTGCTGTTACTGGCAAGCACCCTGGCAGGCTTTTTTATGCTGGGCCTGCTGATGCTTAGCGTGGTGGTGATTGATGTTATCAGCACCCTGTTCCTGCTGTGCAGAAAGCTGCTGCGGCTGGGGCGCCACCATCAGGGCAATGCCGTCGCCCGCTAACCGTTTGGAGGCGCTGCGGCGCCTCCTACGTGAAAACTACCTCTTGTTACCACCCGCCTTTTTACGCCGGGTCAGCAAAAATCCAACCCACAACAACAGTACCCAAACCGGCATCAACAGTACGGAGATGCGGATCCCCGGGCTGAAGTACATGATCACCAGGATCAACGACAGGAACACCAGGCACAGATAGTTGCCAAACGGATACCATAGCGACCTAAAGCTGGTGATCACCCCTTGGCGATCCTTGGCCGCACGGAATTTCAGGTGCGCCAGGCAAATCATCACCCAGTTAATCACCAACGTAGAGACCACCAGTGCCATCAGCAAGCCAAACGCCTCGCCGGGCATGACGTAGTTAATCAATACGCCTACCGAGGTGGCCAACGCCGATAACGCGATAGACAGCACCGGTACGCCACGTTTGTTGACCTTGGTCAGCGCCTTGGGTGCATTGCCCTGTGTCGCCAGGCCAAACAGCATCCGGCTATTGCAATATACACCGCTGTTGTAGACCGACAGCGCCGCCGTCAGGACCACCACGTTGAGCATGGTCGCCACCAGGTTGCTGTTGAGCGCATGGAAGATCATCACAAACGGACTGCCCCCTTCCACAACCTTGCCCCAAGGATAAAGCGACAGCAGCACCGTCAACGAGCCGATATAGAAAATCAGGATGCGATACACCACCTGATTGGTGGCTTTAGGAATGCTACGGCGTGGATCGGCGGCTTCTGCTGCGGTGATGCCCACCATTTCCAGCCCACCGAACGAGAACATGATCACCGCCATCGCCATCACCAGGCCGCTGATGCCGTGTGGCATAAAGCCGCCCTGATCCCACAGGTTGCTGATGCTGGCTTCCGGGCCACCGTTGCCGCTGGCCAACAGGTAGGCGCCAAATACGATCATCCCCAGGATCGCCGCCACCTTGATGATGGCAAACCAGAACTCGGTTTCCCCATACAGGCGTACGTTCACCAGATTGACCAGGTTAATCACGACGAAGAAAACCGCCGCCGATGCCCAGGTTGGGATTTCTGGCCACCAGTATTGAATATAAATCCCTACCGCGGTCAGTTCCGCCATACCGACCAGGATAAACATCGCCCAGTAGTTCCAACCGGATAAGAAACCGGCAAAGTCCCCCCAATATTTATAGGCAAAATGGCTAAAGGAACCGGCCACCGGCTCTTCCACTACCATCTCCCCTAGCTGGCGCATGATCAAAAAGGCAATAAAACCGCCAATCGCATAGCCCAGCAGCACGGAAGGCCCGGCCATCTGAATGGTTTGTGCAATACCCAGGAATAGGCCGGTACCGATGGCACCTCCCAGGGCAATAAGTTGTATATGTCTGTTTTTTAAACCGCGTTTTAGCGGGGTATCCTGAAGCTGACCGCCCATCTTATCCTCGTCCGGCTGAGTATCCAGGCTGCATTGCGCAAGATATCGCCAACCAATAAATAAACCTGCGGGCGTTTTAACACTTAACCTTTCAGGCATCAAGGATTAGAGCCCGGCGATCGTTAACCGGGCAAGAGGGTTGCAGGAGGTTTGCTACGCCAGCTAGCTTGGCATACCGCACAGTTTGCTGAGGTTACGTGCGCCGATCATCAGCGTCGCCACATAGGATTGACGGCGGGTGATAACCTCCACCGCCACGCGATCGTTTTGATATTTTATCAGGTAGGTTGAGGGCCAGCCTTGTCGGTGCAGCCCATAGCTTTTGGCATGACAATCGATCGCCGCATGGGCAATCACTAAATGAGAGAGAGTGGTATCACCTTTGATAATGCGTTTCATAAAACAGTCTCCGTCAGCGACAGGTCCATTGTCAGAATAAGGCGGTGTCTCATCATTACGGGTCATCTACATTATCGACTAACATTTGATTTATTGCGCTTGCTGACTCAATAAAAAACAGATCATTGCGGCACGCAACGGACTATGACTGCCAGCCTGCCACTCCCCTTGCTGGGTGATCATACTGGCTTGCCACTGTGGCTGGTCATTTTGTTCGGGGGCATTGAGGCTTATTTTGTTGGCGCAGATAATCGGCCAGGCATCGGAGGGGTTCTTGCAGTAATCTTTCCCTTTCACGCCGCCGTAAGGGTACCATTTGTCGGGATTTTCCCCGGTGATTAACGCAATGCTGCGGTTTACTTCGGCGTCGCTTTCTTCGTACCATCTAATCATTGCTGATATCCATCTTTCGTAGAGTTGGCGCTACATTACGATGCCAATACGACAGATTTATGACAGCCTGCGGGCCTTTTACATTATTTCTACTAACGGATGACTTGATTATGTTGCTGGGTCTCAACCACCTGACGCTTGCGGTAAGTGAGGTAGAACGCAGCTTTCGCTTTTATGTGGAGGTGCTGGGGTTTACCCCCAAAGCCCGCTGGCATCAAGGTGCCTATCTTACATTGGGTGAACTGTGGCTATGCCTGTCACTGGATGATGCCCGAAACGATCGGACGTTGAGTGACTATACACATTACGCGTTTAGCGTGGCGCCGGAGAATTTTGCCCTCATTGTGGAGCGTTTACGCAAAGTTGGCGTACAGGAGTGGAAGAGTAATCACAGTGAGGGCGAATCTTGCTACTTTCTCGATCGGCACGCGCTGGAAATTCACTGTGGCGATCTGGCTAGCCGGTTGGCAGCCCCCTATCAGGGGATGGTGTTTTACTGAAACGGAATGGTGAGAAGGCGATCCGGTTAAAACTGAAACTGAGATAACCGACGTGTCCTTAACCTTCTCACCAAATGAGGTGCGCGATTAACGCTCTGGGATAAACCCTTTATAACTCAGTGCCGGGCTAAGGTCATCATCATAATCGTCAACCGATGCCTTGTCCCCTCGGGCGGTTTGCACCAACGTTTTTAACAGTGCAGTTTGCTGGCGCTGCTGCTCGGCGATTTCCTGTAACAGCTGGATCTGTTCGTTGGCACGTACGCTGGCGCGATTCACGATGAACCAGACCCACAGGCCAAGCAATACAGCCAACACCACAACGGCGATGGAAATCAGGCCGGACGGGCCAGAAGCTAAATCAAACATGGACAACCCTATCTACTCTACTGCCTCAACCAAGCCGATATAGTAACATTCTCACCAAGGCCAGGGACAAGTTTGCGAAAAATTGTTATTTCGCCATGTTACCAGGGAACAATACGCGTGATAGAGCAAATGCCCAGTGCAAACTTCCCACCTTGATCGCAATAGCTATCCAGAGCCAGCAGATAGAAAAGCAAACAGGCAACCAGCGTTGCCGCTAGCACCAGCAGTTTTTTACGCCCCAAACCTTAGCAGCCTTATGATTATGTTGTTAACCTAATCATCAATGCTAGCATAGGCAACTTAAACGAAGTTTAACCGGCCGTTTAGATTTCCCTGCCCATCAGGGGCAGAAGATAACCCGGTTACTCGCGGTTAAACTTCATCTCAATCAGCGCAATCGCTTTTTCAATCGCCCGCTTGGTGATTGGATCGGCCCCGGCCGGGTGGCTGCTAAAATCGATACTCTTGAGCTGGCTGGCCATCTTGTCCCGTACTTCGGTCGGCGCGATCACGTCGATCACATCCAGGATTTGCTTGATAACCAGTTGGCAGGCAACCAGATCGGAAACCAGTTCTTGATCGTTGCTCAGTGCGCTAGACATAATTTTTCCTCTGTTGATTTAAACGCGGCAAAGAATACCACGCCGTTTTGCATTTTGCCGCAGGCGTTCCGCCCTGAATTTTCAGCAATAATACGCATGCCTTGCAAAAACCAGCGGCAGAATTGTGGCCTATACTAGGCTGTGCCTCACACTCAACAGGAGAGCAATCATGGCAAATCATAATGTGAAATCTTGGGCGACAGTGCGTGAAACCTCGGTAGAAATTGCCGAAGCGATCTTTGAGTTGGCCGGTAATGACGAGGTTTTGGCGCAAAAAATTTGGGAAGAAGGCAGCGACGAGGTGTTACCGCTGGCGTTCAGTAAAACCGAAGCCGACCAACTGTACTGGGGCGAAGAAACCATCGAGCGTAAAAACGTCTGAGGCCCCTCACCCCAACCCTCTCCCACAGGGAGAGGGAGTTAGTACAGCGATGTAGTCAGGTACCGTGTTCGATCCGTTTCACTCCATAAAAAGCGCTGATTCAATGCCGTGTGATGAATCACTACACTTTCACTCGGCGATAAAGCGCTCAAGACGATGACGTAGCTGAGCGTTCTCCCTGCGCAACTGTTCAATCTCATCGAGCAGCGTCAGTGCCACCGCAATGCCGGGCCAATCCAGAGCCAGTTCACGTTGCAGACGCTGGGCGCGATTAAACGCCGCCACCGCCCCATCATCAAACAGCCAATCATCCACCGTCAGATCGCGGGGCTGGATCACTCCCAACCCGACCACCTCGGCCAGTTCACTTTCCGTTACGCCGGTATGCAGGCAAAACTCGGTAATGGTGAGGGTTATCTGTAGCTTGGCCATTATGCTTTACTCCATTGCGTACGAGGATCGAAGGCCTGATTCGCCTCGGCCAGTCGTTGCCAGAGTGCGGCGCTGTCTGCATCGGGTTTGGCAGGCATGACAATCTTGATCACCGCATACAAGTTGCCGGTCTCTTTTTTGCTGACCAGCCCTTTCCCTTTAACGCGTAACCGCTGCCCGGTCTGGCTCCCCGCAGGGATGGTCAACAGGATATTGTCCGCCAGCGTGGGGACAGAAACCTTGGTGCCTAACGCAGCCTCCCAAGGTGCCAACGGCAGAACGATTTCCAGATCGTGCCCGATCACCTCAAACAACGGATGCGGTGCCAGCTGAATGATCAGGTACAAATCGCCATTGGCTCCGCCTGCCATACCCGGCACACCTTGGCCTTTCACGCGGATACGCTCCCCGTCTGCCACGCCCGCCGGGATTTTCACGTTCAGGGTTTTAGCGATCTCTTTCTCTGTCTGACCAAATGCGTTGTACACCGGCACCTTATAGCTCAGGGTGCGGGTTTGTTCAGTGAGGGTTTCCTCCAGGAACAGCGCCACGCCGATCTCAACATCCTGCCCACGGGCAGCACGCGGTTGGCCCTGCTGGCGGCCACGCGCACGTTGGCCAAACATAGAGGAGAAGATGTCGGAGAAATCCTCGGCACCACCATACTCTTCACGCCGGGTCTGGCGGCCGAAGTTGGGTTCGTTTCGATGCAGCCGCATTTGGTCATATTCAGCCCGGCGTTCGCTGTCTTTCAGCACTTCATAGGCTTCTGCGACTTCTTTAAAGCGCGTTTCGGCATCGGGCTCGGTACTGACATCGGGGTGATATTTGCGTGCCAGGCGGCGGTAGGCGGTTTTGATAGCCTTGATATCATCTGAGGGTTTAACCTCTAGAATGGCGTAGTAATCCTTGATTTCCATAATGCTATGGTCTCTTTACTGTGGCCGGAAAAGTGGATAGCGCGTTGATGCGTGAGCAAGTTGAGGAGATAGGCTCATTGTAGCGCCATCAAGCATTTAGTGCAGTATGCGCATCACTTCACGCGGTGATTTAGCGTTTCGGGCTGATTTGTTGTGGAACGTGCGGGAATTGCGGTGCTGACAAAGTGTTGATGACTCGGCCCATATCTGAGCCGGTCAACAGGTTGCGAGTGAATTTCGAGTTAACATTGCAGGTTCCGGTTGCTAGCCAGTTTCACGGTTCTTCACCTCCCACGCCTTGCGTGTTATTGACCATCATCACTGGCATTGCCAGAAAAGCGGCGACGCCCACGATCACAAAAAGAGTAATAATCACTGTCATTAACATGCGATCACCCCATCAACGTGGCGTTGTTACGGCTGACTCTCTGTTTTGGTTAATTACATTGCTGGCCTGGACTACTTGGCATTTGCGGTAGCGGGCAAGTTCAGATTAGCTGGTTTTTCCGAATGCTGGCAAGCCCTGTATTGAGGCTTTTTTCTGCAGGATGTTGGGTCGGCCCGCCGCTCGGCGGTTGCACGGGCTGGACCGACCTCAGTTTATTGCATCAGAACCAGGGGAATTGGCCCATGACGTTATGATAAAACAGCATACGTCCGACAATTTCCCCCGACACCAGTGCCACCCCGGCTATCACGGCCATCGATGGGACCAAACGTGTGCGCTGGCTAAGCACCGCGAACAGCACACCACCCACCAGCATGCTGCCAACCAGCTGCCACCAAAGCATGATCCCTTGAGCGCTGGCCCCGGCAATCTGGTAACGCCCCACCAGCGTGGCCAGCAGCAACAGGCAGCCCGCCAGCAAACCATAGCGAACCGTGCGCGGAACGGCCAAGCCGCAGCAGTTCAAATAGATCCCCAAGGTGGCGAATCCCAGCAGTAACGCGGTACTCAGAAACGCCAATTGGGTTAGTGGCGTATGCCACAGCGGATGGCTGGCCATTTGGTAATAGATTTGCGCCGAGACCAGAATGGCGGCAATCCCCACTACCGATGTAACGAGACCTAATGTGGTGATCAAGGCCGACTTCTGCGGCCGCAGCCAGCAAGCTGCCAACATCAGGAACAGGCTGATATTCACCAGGACAAAGGCGATCACCTCACGGCTTAACCAGGAGTGCGGCAGGCCCAGCACCGCGCGGTAAGCCCCAAACGGGCTTCCCAGGTGCAGCAGTGACAAGCTGGAGCCAACGACCTCCACCAGCCACAATCCCAGAACCAGATATTTCAGTTGCCCAACGGACATCTGGGAGGTTGGTCGCAGGCGGTAAAGCGTCAGGGCGATCACGCCGCCAATGCCCCATTGGCAGAGCACGGTAAAAAACACCAACGGCAGTTCATATTCGTTCATGGCAGCACCTTTTTATTTGTCCGCTGGAATAATGACCACGTTCGGGCCACTGATGCGATGGTCAGGCATGTGATACCGAGCCTCCAGTACCGCCCAATCCGTCGAGTGGATCTTCCTTAATTCCTCGATATCCCCAAACTTCAATACGCCCGCCGGGCAAGACGCCACGCAACGCGGCGGCAATCCTTCATCCAGACGCTCGGCACACATATTGCACTTGCTGGTTTTACCTTCCTGCGGATCGAAGACCGGGGCATTGTACGGACAAGCCATAATGCACATGCGGCAGCCGATGCATTTCTCGTGATCCTGCACCACAATGCCGTCCGGGCGCTTATGGTAAGTATCCGCCGGGCATACCTTCATGCACTGCGGGTCGTCACAATGGTTGCAGGACATCGAAATAAACCCTTCCGAGTTCGGGCCATCGGTTTCATACTCCCGCACCCGCCGCCAAAGCACGCCCGGTGGCGTCTGATTCTCTGACTTACAGGCCATGGAACAGGTTTTACAGCCGTAACAACGCTTAATATCAATCAGAAAGCCATATTGTTTGGTCATGGGTTATCCCTCCGCCCGTACATCAACCAGCGTACTGTTACAGCAATGCCCGGTACCCAACGCCTCTACGGCGTCATTGGTGACGTGGCTGCTGCTACCTCCCTGCTGTTCCCACCAGCCGTTATCCAGGGAAACCACGCCTCGTTTGATATGCGTCGTCACCACGGCAATCGCCCGATGCTCTCCCCGCTGGTTAAATACGGTGGCCCAGTCGCCGTGTTTGATCCGGCGCTGTTGTGCATCCTGAGGATGGATCATCACGTTAGGCTTATTGCGTTGCACCTCAAGGATCCATTCGTTCATGCCGTGGCTTGAGTGAATGCTGCGGGCCAGCTTGCGTTGTACCGCCATCAGCGGGTACTTGGCGGCCAATTCCGGCGAGCCTTGTGGCGATTCATTCACTCGCAGATAAGTAACGACCGGCGAAAACTCTTTCTTCTGCCACTCTTCAACAAAGAAGTGGGCTTTACGGGTCGGCGTGCGGAACACCCCATTTTCAAACGGGATCCAGTCGCCGCTCACCGGCAGCACCGGCCCTTTTTTCAGCTGTTCCAGGGTGATACCGGAACCTTGCAGGCACGCATTGATGTAATGCTCAATTGGCTGGTTAAACACGTCGCCAAAGCCAAAACGCTCAGCCAGACGCGCAAAGATCCAATAATCCGGCTTGGCTTCACCCGGTGGCTCGACCGCTTGCTCCATCAGTTGCACATAGTGGCTACGCACGCCCGCCATCAGGCTGACATCTTCAAAAATGGTCGTCACCGGCAGCACCAGGTCGGCATACAGCGCGGTAGAACTCATCAGGTTATCGGCCACCACCACGAAGGGGACCTTTTCCAACGCCTTTCTGACCATGTTGGTGTTAGGCAACTGAGTCATGACCCCCATGGTCATAATCCACCAGAATTTGATCGGATAAGGTCGGTCATTGACCACCCACTCGCCCACCTTGGAAACCGGTATCGGAGTGATTTTCTTCACCGCAGGCGCGGGTGGAATGATCGGACCGAACTTCGCCATTTGGCGTGCTCCGCCCGCATCACAGATCCCTGCTCCCCGTTTGCCGATATTGCCGGTGAGCAAAGCCAGGTAGAATTGGCTGGCGGCCACGTAGGTACCAAATTCGGTGCGCTGGGCACCAGACATGTTTTGCACAATCATCGCCGGAGCGGTGGTGGCATAGTCGCGGGCCAAACGCAAAATGGTGTGGGCAGGAATGTCGGTTTCGGCCGCGACCCGGTCAAGCGTCCATGGTGCAGCCTGTTGGTAAACGGTTTCGAACACGGTACGGTAGCCGCTGTCGGCTGGCAGTTGGTGCTGGAATAGCGCCGGGGTGATACCCGCCTTGTCATGCCGTACCAGGCTTTGGCTGGTGCAGTCATAAACCAGATAGCTTTCACTGTCGGTGGCATCGGCCCGCACCAATTGATCTTTGGCATCCACCAGATACACCGCGCCGGTATGCTGGCGCAGGAAATCCGCGTCAATATGCTGCTCTTCGATAATGATCTTCATCATCCCAAGCGCTAACGCCGTATCGGTGCCCGGCACAATCGGGATCCATTCGTCCGCTTTGGCGGCCGTTTCGTTGAAACGTGGGTCGATAACCACGATGCGTGCGCCCTGCTCTTGCGCACGCAGATAGTTTTTAAAATAGGCCTGCATGGTTACCGCTGGGTTGTTACCCCAGCAGATAATCAAACGGCTGTCGGCAATGGTGTCGCGGGTATCGGCATAGCGTAGCCCCACCATTGGCATCATCGCCGCCGTCACTGCCGAGCAGCAGAGCGACCCCGCCTGTTTCACCGAACCGCCCAGATAGTCGAAGAACGCCTTGCCCATATCGTTCTTTATCGAGTCCATGTTGCCAGCATGAGTGGACAACAGCAGCCCTTCGTTGCCCTGTTCCTTGATGGTGGTACGGATGTTTTTTTCGATTAAATCCAGTGCCTGTTGCCAGGTAATAGGCTCGAATTTGCCCTCACCTTTCTTGCCAACCCGTAGCAGAGGCATCGTGACGCGCTGCTGGTGATAAACCCATTTAGTACGGCTGATGCCCCGCAGGCAACATTTCACATTAAAGCCTTCCGTCGCTTCAATCTTCATCAGCTTTTTCTGATAGACGTAAGCGGTCAGGTTACAGTGCAGGCACTCCATCGCACAGGTTGAGCGAAAGGTTTGATAATCCGTCAGTTTTAGGTGGATGCGACGTAAGGGTTCTTGTTGACCCGTTGATAAGGAAAAAGCGCAAGGTGAAAGTGAAGCCAGGCCAATAACGCCCAGCCCTTTTAGCAACGTGCGCCGTTTTAGTCTGAGTGAAGCAATGTCGTTCATAGTTTTATTCTCGGTTAGATCACTTCCTGGTGTTCACCATAAATAAACCTAGTTAACCAATAGTATATTGAAGCAGATCAATCCACCTCAAAATAGTTAGTCATTGCACGCTAAAAATTCTCCTGCTGCCGATGCCAGGTTCAGGTTAGCGGGGGCATTCACCGCCTTAAACTGGTAAAGTGATCGGATCGAGGTAATAGCAAGTAAGGTAAGAGAATGTCGGAAGTTCAAGGCGTAAATTCGGTCGAAATTGCCGTGTCGGTATTAGAGAGTGTCACCGCTCTTGGGGGAAACGCCCGCGCTTCGGATATCGCCAAACACAGTGGGCTTTCGAAAAGCCGGCTGCATAAATACCTGGTTTCGCTGTGCCGAAGCCAGATGCTGTATCAGGAGCAGGAGACCAGCCGCTACTCGCTTGGCAGCAAGCTGTTGGCGCTGGCCGCGGCGGCAGGCAAACAGCAGACGTTGGCGACAATCATCAATAATGCGCTCTGTGAGCTGCGCGATGAGTTGAACTACTCCACCGGCTGGGCGGTGCGCCAAGGGGGTAATATCTTGCTGACGCGCTACAATCGCAGCCATAAAAATATCGATATCGATTACCTCGAAAACACCCTCATCCCCATGAATGCCAGTGCGGCAGGCTATGCCTATCAGGCGTTTGATAGCTCTATTACGCCACTGCTCGAGGCTAAAGAGCTCGAAAAGATCCGTCTGCAGGGCTATGCGGTACGTTACAATGTTACCGAAGGCATCCCCGGGGCACGTGCGATAGCCTGCCCGATTTTCAGCCAGGATAACGTCCTGTTGGGGATGGCGATCACCATGGGGTTTATTCCTGACGATCCGGCAGAGATTGTCCGTCTGGCAGGTCGCCTGATGGCGAAGGTCAAAACGATCCCGCTTTAACCGGCACGAAGGTGACAACCCGGGGCCTGTAAGGTACGCTAAGTGAGCCTGCCGTAAGCTCTGCGCTGCGGTTAAACAACAAAATCAATTGGGTAAAGTTATTGATACAAGAACATCACCTCGCACTAGTCTGCGCACTCAGTAAATGGGTCGAAACCCACTTGGGACGAGTGATCCACCTTGAAGAGTTAGCCGAGTATTCCGGCTATTCACTGTGGCATATGCAGAAGCTGTTCAAAGAAGCGACGGGGATCTCGCTGGGCAAGTACATCCGCGAGCGTCGCCTTGCCGGAGCGGTGTACCAGTTGCGCAGCAGCGAGGCTTCCATTTTTGATATCGCTTTGGATTTTGGTTTCGGTTCCCAGTCACACTTCACCTACATGTTCAGAAAGCGTTTCAATATTACGCCCTATGACTTCCGCCAGGATCTGAGTGTCGATCTGCATATCGAGCCTCCGCTACATATTATTCACCAGAAGATGGCATGAGCCGCAATGGTTGATCTAATCACGCCAAGATAGCCATCAGAATGGGTAAAGCCTGCCTCCAGAGCCTTTGACTGCTGGCTGCCAGGCTGCCTGCCACCAACACTCAACCCGCCCCCATCATCTCCGCGCCAGACGCTGAAGCGTCCCGCTACTGTTCTACCCTACCCTGAATGAAGCTTCTGCGATCCTTTTCGCTGTTTGACACCCCTTTTACAAAATTTGTGATCGCGATAAACAAAACAATACATCATATGTTATTATATTGGTTATGCGTTATCATAAAGCGATAAATTCAACGCAGTGGCCTCACAAAGAAATGCGCTAACCCATTAATTTCATTTTATTAATGAGTGAGGATCCCTATACCTAAAAAACGCTGATGGGTACCGCCTTGAACATTTTACTGGGGAAAACTCGGTAAAAACCTCGACCTACAACGAGAAGGTGACTGTATGGAAGTCAAAGAGTTACAACGCAAGCTGGGCTTCTGGGCCGTGCTGGCGATTGCGGTGGGTACCACGGTGGGATCGGGCATTTTTGTCTCGGTCGGAGAGGTTGCGAAAGCCGCGGGCAGCCCGATGCTGACCATCGCCGCTTTTATTATCGGTGGCCTGATCGTGATCCCGCAGATGTGCGTCTATGCCGAACTTTCAACGGCTTATCCAGAAAACGGCGCGGATTACATCTATCTCAAGAAAGCCGGGAGTCGCCCCCTGGCCTTCCTCTCTGGCTGGACCAGCTTTTGGGCAAATGATGCGCCATCTCTGTCCATCATGGCATTGGCGATTGTCAGTAACCTGAACTTCATTTTCCCGGTAGATCCCTTGATGGGAAAACTGATCGCAACGGCGCTGATACTGCTGTTCATGCTATTGCACCTGCGCTCCGTTGAAGGCGGTGCCAACTTCCAGATGCTGATCACCATTGCAAAAATCATCCCTTTCACACTGGTTATCGGTCTGGGGATCTTTTATATCCGTGGAGAAAACCTGGTAACTACCGCCAGCAGCGTCTCCCCAATCGGTATTGGTGCCAGCTTAATGGCCTTACTGGCCGGGATCTCGGCCACCAGTTGGTCGTACACCGGCATGGCCTCGATCTGCTATATGACCGGGGAAATAAAAAACCCTGGGAAAACCATGCCCAAAGCCCTGATCGGCTCTTGCCTGCTGGTTCTGGTGCTCTATTCCCTGCTGGCGTTGGTGATCACTGGCCTGATGCCGTTTGACAAACTCGCCGCATCCGGCACGCCGATTTCTGATGCCCTGACCTACCTGCCAACTCTAGGTGGTATCGCCGGGATCTTCGTGGCGATCACCGCAGTGATCGTGATCCTTGGTTCGCTCTCAAGCTGCGTGATGTATCAGCCGCGTCTTGAATACGCGATGGCCAAGGACCAGCTGTTTTTCAAATGCTTCGCCCATATCCACCCCAAATACCAAACGCCGGACTACTCGATCATTCTGCAATGCGCCTTGGGGATCTTCTTTATCTATGTCTCAGACCTGACCAGCCTGCTCGGCTATTTCACGCTGGTGATGTGTTTCAAAAATACCCTCACCTTCGGTTCCATTATCTGGTGTCGCAAACGTGAAGACTATCACCCGCTGTGGCGCACCCCGGCATTTGGGCTGATGACCTTTGCCGCATTGGCATCCAGCTTGATTTTGGTGGCATCCACTTTTGTATGGGCGCCAATCCCCGGTCTGGTATGCGCACTGATCGTTATTGCCACCGGTTTACCTGCCTACGCCTTTTGGGAACGTCGCAATCGGCGTGTGGCGAATGAGTGTTAATCCTTCTGTAATGACCTGTCTGGAGAACGTTGTATGTTGAATATCGATAAAAGCACCGTGGATTTCCTGGTTACCGAGAATATGGTGCAGGAAGTTGAAAAAGTGATGCGGGTAGATGTGCCAAAGGTAAAAGCGATTGTTGACGAGATGCTCGCTCGCGGCATTGACCGGTTTTACTTCGTGGCCTGTGGCTCACCGCTAAACGCGGCGCAAACCGCCAAACATCTGGTAGATCGCTTCTCCTCTCTCCAGTGCTACGCCTATTCCGGTTGGGAGTTCTGTGACAATACGCCACACCGTCTCGATGAACGTTGCGCGGTGATTGGTGTGTCGGATTACGGTAAAACTGAAGAAGTGATCAAGGCGTTAGAGCTTGCAGGTAGCCGTGGTGCGCTAACCGCCGCCATCACCAAACGCAGCGACAGCCCCATTGCCAGCGTCGCCGAACACCTGGTGGCCTATGAAGCCGATTGTATCTGGGAGATCCACCTGCTGCTGTGCTACACCTTCGCGCTGGAAATGATCACCCGTTTGCAACCACATCCTGAGATCGAAGCGTTGACTCGCGACCTGGCACAACTGCCGCAGGCGCTGGGTGAACTGGTACGTAACTGGGAAGAGAAAGGCCGGGTATTGGGTGAAAAGGCATCCGCTTGGCCGATGATCTATACCGTGGCGGCGGGTCCATTACGCCCACTTGGTTATAAGGAAGGCATTGTGACGCTGATGGAGTTCACCTGGACCCACGGCAGCGTGATTGAAAGCGGCGAGTTCCGCCACGGACCGCTAGAGGTGGTTGAACCCGGCGTACCTTTCCTGTTCCTGCTTGGCAACGATGAAAGCCGTCACACCACCCAACGCGCCATTAATTTCGTCAAAGCGCGTACCGATAACGTGATCGTGATTGATTACGCCGAAATCAGTCAAGGGCTACACCCATGGATGGCTCCCTTCCTGATGTTTGTGCCAATGGAATGGCTTTGCTACTACCTCTCCATTTACAAAGACCACAACCCGGACGATCGCCGCTACTACGGTGGTCTGGTGGATTACTAATCCTGACGACGGGCGGTAACACGCCGCCCGCTCTGCCCTACCCCTTTGAATAACGATAACAACGGATAAAGGAATCAACATGAAAACCGGTATGTTTACCTGTGGACACCAGCGGTTACCGCTGGAGCAAGCCTTCAAGGACGCCCACGAGCTCGGTTACGACGGGGTTGAGATCTGGGGAGGACGGCCACATGCCTTTGCTCCGGACCTCAAGGCGGGAGACATCCACCACCTGAAGGAGCTGGCGCGGATTTACCAACTGCCGATCATCGGCTATACCCCGGAAACCAATGGCTATCCATATAACATGATGATCGGTAGTGATCGGATGCGGCGCGAAAGCCTGGATATGATTATGCTGGCGATGGATATGGCCAAAGAGATGAACGCCGGTTTTACGCTCATCTCGGCAGCTCATGCCGGTTACCTGGCCACTCCCGATCAAATCTGGCCACGTTTGGTCGATAACCTGCAACAGTTGGTTAGGCATGCGGAAGATATCGGTATGGAGTTACTGTTAGAACCGCTCACGCCTTATGAATCCAACGTGGTCTGCAGCGCTAATGATGTGCTGCGGGTGCTCGATGCTGTCCCTTCACCGCACCTGAACAGCATGGTGGATATTTGCGCCCCCTTTGTGCAAGGTGAACCCATCATGAGTTATTTCGATAAGCTGGGAGATCGATTACGCCATGTGCATATCGTCGACAGCGACGGTGCCAGCGACAGCCATTATATCCCTGGCGAAGGTAAAATCCCGCTCGCAGCATTGATGCAGGATATTCAGCAGCGTGGCTATCAAGGCTATTGCACCATTGAACTGGTGACCATGTATATGAACGAACCCCGGCTACATGCCGCCTTGGCACTGGAGCGGTTCAAGGCGCTGCTGGCGAAGTGAGGCATAAATGAAAACATTGATTACGCTTGGGGATAACTGCGTTGATGTTTATCCGGCATTAAACAAAGCTTTTTCCGGTGGCAATGCCGTTAACGTTGCGGTGTATTGTACCCGTTACCACTTGCGCCCAGCCTATATCGGCTGGGTGGGGGATGACGAGTATGGCCGGCAGTTGCGCCGTGAAATGGCGGCTCAAGGCATTGATATCTCTCATGTCCATACCAAGCCGGGCGTCACGGCACAGACCTTCGTCACCCTTAGAGGTAACGATCGCGTGTTGGGGCAATATATTGAAGGCGTTATGGCCGATTTTGTGCTCACCGCAGCGGACGTTGATTGGATCGACCATTTTGACATCGTTCATGCCGGTATCTGGGGACGAGTGGAGTCCTATCTGCCACTGCTGAAGCAACGCGGTAAAATCATTGCCTTCGACTTTGCCGATAAATGGGACAGCCCGCTGTGGGAAACGCTGCCCACGTCTCTGGATTATGCGTTCGCCTCTGCCGATGACGATACACCAGCCCTGCGCGAACGCTTGCAGACGATAGTTCAGCGTGGTGCTGGGGTAGCCATCGCGACATTAGGGAGCAACGGCAGCCTGGCTTTCGATGGGCAACGTTTCTACCGCCACGGCATTCAGCCGGTTGACGTCGTGGATACCATGGGTGCTGGAGACTCCTTTATTGCCGGTTTTCTGTGTGCCATCGCAGACGATCTGTCTATTGATCTTGCCATGCAGCAGGGAACGGCCAATGCGGCCATCACTATTCAATACCACGGAGCATGGTAAGGTTAAAAATTGCGCCGGGTCTGGTGCCCGGCCTGTTGCCCCACCAAAAGTGATGACACTTGGTACCAGCGACATAATCGACATATAATCCAGCAAGGACATAATTTGATTAGGGTTGATATATGCCAGGCTCGGAACGTTACTCACACCAATTGCTCTATGCCACGGTAAGGCAACGTATCCTGACCGATATCGAACAGGGTGTATATCAAGCGAATCAACAGATCCCTACCGAGTCCGAACTTTGCGAGCTGTATGACGTGAGCCGCATCACCATCAGGAAAGCCATCACCGATCTGGTCAAGGACGGAGTGCTGATCCGCTGGCAGGGTAAAGGAACCTTTGTCCAAAGCAAGAAGATTGAAAACGAACTGCTTACCGTCAGCGGTTTTACCGACTTTGGCGTCTCGCAAGGCAAAAAAACGCGTGAGGAAATTATCAAACAGGAGTTGATACCGGCCGATGATTTTTGTTCACGGCTGGATATTGCCAACGATAGCCAGATGTTCAAGCTGGTGCGGGTCATGTACCTTGAGTTGGAACCCCTGTTTATCGACTACTCTTATATTCCCCTCGCCCGCTACCAGGATTTCGATAGCTATTATCAACCCGGTAATTCTACCTACCAGTTGCTGCAAGAGCGCTACGACACTCAGATAGTCAGCGATAAAAAGCTCATTGATATCTATACCGCCACCAAGGCCGAAGCAAAATGGCTTAAGTGTGAGCTTGGCGAACCGCTGTTCCGCATCAGTAAAATCGCCTACGACCAACAGAAACGACCGGTTCATTGCTCCGAACTGTTTTGCCGCGCTAATCGCATCAGTTTGACGATTGATAATCATCACAAAGGTTAATGACCTGATGACGAAAAGAAACGGCCCCAGAAAGGAGCCGTTGGCTGAGTGTGCTAGCTATGTCGGGTTGTTGATTAATCATCCAGCGTTACTTTAGTGCTACCGCCACGAGTACAGCAATGCAAACCCAAAACACCGCCGTGGCGATCACTACATGGGATAATCTTGCATGGGAGAGTAATTGACTCATAAACACCTCGCTTACATCGGCAATAGAACTGACAGAATTTCCGTACAGATTAATCTCAGCTTAGCAGGACCTGGCTATTAACGACAGCGTGCTAATTCGGGATAAATAACAATGTTTGATTAACATCACAAACACATTTAAGAAATACATTCACTTTAATCATTAATTGTGACTTTAATATAATTAAAGTGAATTTATTTAGAATTATTAATCAACCAAGTCCGCAGGCCATACCCTCTAACCATCATAAGCGAAGACGGTCAAAAAACGTTCTACCCTCTGCTACGTCTGAGCTGTAGCGGCTTTGCCGTGGCGGGAAAACGCCATCCAACCAGCGTTGTCTATTTAACGGCACACCGCCGATGAATAATTCGCCATAACCTTTATTAGTGGTTAAATCGCAGCTACTGCGTTAAGGCCCAAATAAACCAAGGCATATGGCAAAAATTTTTCATCGTCGAATCAAGGATTGCGATAATCGCAGCTCTGGCTTCAGCCGCCTTTGATATAACAGCTTTTGGCATCGACCTCATGATCGATATGCCGCAGATCGGATAAATACGTGATGCCAAACAATATCGACACGACAAGCAGCACTGAGACCAATAAGGCAATGACCGCAATAAGCTTGGTTTCATCATGCGGATTGTGTTCCATTTTATCTCCTGAAAACAGTAAGTTACTCCCACTTACTGTGTGATCGTCAACGTAAAAATGATCAATATGCAGCAGCACCCGTCAACATTGTGAGGAACGTTGCGCATAGTCCTTGGTATTCCTGATACTTCTTGTCTAGCAAGGGTGTTCACACCCTCTACTCGCTTACCACCAGCAATAACGCATTGATGCCAAAAGGGGTAACCCTACGCTTAAGCAACAGCCAGATTTACGCCAGCGACAACTAAGATTTTTCTTGCGCACAGACGCTACCAATTTTCTGCAACAGGGTCAAGATTCTCAGGGTAAGTTCACAGCGTGCAGGCTGCAAACATTCATTGGATTTATCGAATTGCGGTTGGGAAACTTATAGAGGGGCGAACATCTGTATGAACATACGCATCGATTGAGGAGTTTCAGCACAGCGCCCCAGATGGGGCGCTGGATTACACAGTTCTAAGCTCGAGCTTCGATTACTTAGGCCTCCAGCATCATTGTGGGATGCGCAATACCTGGCCCGGATAGATTTTATCTGGATGGCTTAGCATCGGTTTGTTGGCTTCAAAGATCTTGTTGTACAGGTTGGCATTGCCATACATCTCTTTGGCAACGGCGCTCAGGGTATCGCCCTTCTTGACGGTATAGAAGCGGCTTTCCGCTTCTGGTTGCGCTACTGCAACATTGTCTTCTACGCCGCTGATACCTGCCACGTTACCCACGGCTACCAGAATTCTTTCTTTCAGTTCCTGGCTGATACCGTCCCCGGTGACCACAGCCTTGCCATCAACGACCTGAACATCCACCTTATCCGTATCTGGCAGGCCACTGTTATCAAGGTGCGCTTTCAGCTTGGCGCTTTGTTCCTCAGCGTTACCACTCACCGTATCCCACAGTTTTGCACCAGCTTCTTTGACGAAGTTAAACAAGCCCATATTCGCTCCCGTTAATGATTGGATAGTTAAGAAATTTTAAAACTCATTAAGCTTAGCAGTACAGAGCGGAACTTCAATCCTCTTAAGGATGATTAAACGCTGCCATAATTCTGAAAATACCGTTTTTGTCTGGCCAATTATTATTTTTTTGTATTAATTAGCTAAATTCAGCCAAATTTTACCTACAATGGGGGTTGAAGCCTTAATGGGGGGACGCGATAGGTTATGTACGCATTGGTGATGTTCGTTTGCTATCTGGATGGCGGCTGTGCCGATATCGTTGTCGACGTGCTACGTGATGAGCATCAATGCCTGGTAGCAATGAAAGAACAACGGTTACGCCATGCCGGCTGTTTTCCGATCGAGGACTTTATCGACGGCTTCTGGCTGCCTGCCAGCGAGTACGCTCCTTTCTGATCCACACGCAAACTGAAAAAGGCAGAGCTTGCGCCCTGCCTTTTGAACCACTCCCGACACAGGAATGAGGTTTGAATACGACTTAGAAACGGTAGGTCAAGCTGGCTGCCACGATGTTGTCAGTGTTCAGTTTCAGCTTGTTATCGTCATTCAACTGGTTGATTTTGTAATCAACGTAGGTGTACATGTTTTTGTTGAAGTAGTAAGTCGCGCCGATATCGATATATTTCACCAGATCGACATCGCCGATGTTCTCAATGTCTTTACCCTTGGACTGCAGGTAAGCGATAGATGGACGCAGACCATTTTCGAACTGGTATTGCGCGACCACTTCAAAGTTCTGCGTCTTGTTGGCAAAGCCAGCAGTACCATTAACATTGATTGGGGTCATGTTGCGCGTTTCAGCGTACATGGCAGCCAGATACACCTGGTTGGCGTCATACTTAAGCGCGGTGGTCCAAGCCGTAGCGCTGTCGCCTTTACCGTATTCAACTGCCTTCTGAGCTTGCGTACGGTTAGAATCAGAGAAGGCTGCCGCAGCGCCAATGCCAGTACCGCCGATGTCCTGATAGTCCACAGACATACCATAGCCGTCACCGTTCTGCTTATGGATGTTACTGCGGTCATTCTCGTTCTTACCCTGGTACTGCAAGGCGATATTCAGACCATCTACCAGACCGAAGAAGCTGCGGTTACGGTAGGTAGCCAGGCCGGTGGAACGGCCATTCATGAAGTTATCGGTGTAGGTATAGGTGTCACCGCCAAACTCCGGCAGCATATCGGTATAGGATTCTACGTCGTAAACCACACCGTAGTTACGGCCATAGTCAAAGGAACCGTAATCGGCGAATTTCAGGCCGGCGAAGCCCAGACGAGTTTTGGTGCCTTCGGTACCCGCTGACTCAGCGTGGTTAGCCTGGACGTTGTATTCCCACTGGCCGTAACCGGTCAAATCGCTGTTAATCTGCGTTTCGCCTTTAAAACCAAAACGCACATAGGTCGCGTCGCCATCGGCAGATTTGTTATCGCTGAACAAGTGCTTGGCGTTAACACGGCCGTACAGGTCGAGTTTATTACCATCTTTGTTGTAGATTTCGGCCGCATTGGCCATTGAGGCGGCGGTGGCAAGAACAACCGCCAGGGCTACTACACTGCGTTTCATCATTTATTTTCCTAGATTTTATTAAAAGCTGCCCGTCACGCCCAATTTATGCTTTGGGCTGTGATTTTTATCATTTTGTTTTTATCTACGCCCCTTAATAAAGCGCCATGTGACATTAGCATCATGAATAAAAACTTAAAATAAAAAAGTTCATGAAACAGTGCGCATAAAGCATGTTTATTTGTAACTAAATATTACACAAAAACGTTATTCTAATATAATGATTTAAATAGATATTTAGTGCATAAACCATAATGGTTACGTTTTTCAGCACCAAAATGGTGCAATCACGTTTCACTTTGTGTGATTTACCTACGATTTTGAATAACCACAAAATTAGCATGCTAAGTAATAACGTTACTTATTTCACACTTTTAACTTATATCAATCTGATTAGCGGAAATGGCGCGAATAACTCTATCTTTAATCTGTTTTTTACTCATTGGGGTAAATCATAGCGAGTAGTGACACGTAACAGGCAAAATACCCTATCAACTGATTAAATAAATTACGCTATTAAAGTTTGAAAGGAAAAACGTCGCCACAGGTCACTTACCTGTGGCGTAATGAATGGGTGAGATTAAAACAGGGTACTACGCGGGACTTCGGTCAACATCATGCCTGCACGTAACCCCAATGCCACCTTGGGGTTGGGAAACAGCACCCACTCCTTTTCATGCTGCACCCGATAGCTTTCCCCCGGCTGCTCATACAATAAAGTGCCCTGCGGCAGAGCGGTAAAATTGGCGGTATCGTCACTTAAATAGAGTTTGAACGATTCACTGCGTTTAATCAGCGACCGCTCGACACGGAACACCCGAATCGGAACCTCCCCCCGCAAAGGGAGAGATTGCCCGCAGACCAGCGCCTGCAGTGCTTTATTGATAGCGGAAAACTGCTGCAGATCGTTGCTGCCAAAGGGATGCGCCTTGCCCAATTCGAGGGTACAGCTGGCCGCCTGCGCATGCTCGCTGGAAAAGTTGCTGAACGTACCGCCGGCCGCTTGGTGTACCACCAATGCATCCAACTCGGCGGCGTCTAGTAACGCCAACATCTCGGAGCTGTAACTTTGTGGTTGATAGGGCAAGATACCAAAGCGTGGCAGCAGCGATCCGCGGATCGCCGTGTGTAGATCGTAATGAAAACGTGTGGCCTGTTCTCCGGCAAAGAAACTGCTGACCGCTTGCTCTAACTGCTGCGCCCGCGCCGTTTCGCCAGAGGGCTCAAACTGCTGATAGCGCCCACCAAACATGCGATTCATATCGCTTGCCAGATAACGTTGATTGGTTCGCATCGCAGGTGGATTGCCTAACACCACCAGCAAGCGCACCGCCAATGGCCGCACGCCTGCGAAGATCTCGTTCACTAGCCGGTCTAACAGTTCGATCGGGGCCGTTTCATTGCCGTGAATACCGGCAGAAAGCACCACTGCTTGCCGATAGCCTTGCAGCGGGCTGAGCTCCAATACCCCTTCCCCCAGCCACTTCCAGCGCAGTGCAGCGTTTTCACCCTCGGGGGTGGCGGGTGGCGTTCCAGCCAACGTCAGAGCCAATAAATTGTTCACTATTGCCTCCGGTTACTGTTGGAACGGGTAAACATTACCCAGCCCAAGGAGCGAAGTCAGGGCATCCAGTGCCGCACGCCCTTCATGCAGCAATTGCGGGTCTGCCAGATCCTCTTGTACCAAACGATCGCGGTAATAGCGGTCTACCCAATCGTTCAGTGTGGTGAAAAGCGTATCGTTCATCATTACCCGTGGGTTCACCGCTCTCAACTCAGCATCGTTCAGCGCCACGCGTAAACGCAGGCAAGCCGGGCCACCGCCGTTGCGCATGCTTTCGCGCAGGTCGAACACCTTGATCTCGTCGATTGGACCACCGCTGGCCACCATCTCCGACAGATAATGCCAAACGCCCGGATGCTGGCGGGACTCTTCCGGTACCACGATCATCATCTTGCCATCGGCTTTGGTCAGGATCTGGCTGTTAAACAGGTAGGTCGCCACCGCATCCCCCACGCTGACACGAGAGGTTGGCACTTCTATCGCCACCAGCTCCGTCTCCAGTATGGCCATCTTACGGCGGATTTGAGCCAGCCCCTGCTGCTGGTGCAGGAACGCCTGCTGATGATGGAACAGCACCTGCTGATTGCTGACGGCGATCACGTCGTTATGGAAAACGCCCTGGTCGATCACCGCCGGATTTTGTTGCAGGAATACCGTGTGTTGCTCGTGCAACTGATGTAGACGGGCGATCGCCTCACTGGCCTCGCGCGTCTGGCGTGCCGGGTAACGCGTGGGGGCACTTTCCCCGCCAAACTCCTGCTTGCCGTACACAAAGACCTGCACCCCAGGTTTGGCATAGTCGCCCCCAAGGCGGTTATGGTTGGCGGCGCCCTCATCCCCAAAGAGTGCCACCTGCGGTAAGGCATCATGGTGAGTAAAGTATTGCTCATCATTGAAGATGGCTCGCAGCACGCTAGAAGTGGTTTCAGCCTCAATCGCACGATGGAATTTGTTATTCAGATTGGCGGCGGTGAAATGCACTTTGCCATCCAGACTGTCTGGCGAAGGCGAAACCGTCGCGGCATTGGCCGTCCACATGGATGAGGCCGAACTGAGCGCCGAGAGCAGGCGCGGTGAGGTTCGCATCGCTTGGGCCAGCACGCTCTCGTCGCTACCGCTGAAGCCCAATTTACGCAGCGTGGGAAGATGAGGGCGTTCCTGTGGAGGCAGCACGCCCTGCTGGAAGCCCATATCGGCCAGCGCTTTCATTTTCAGCAGCCCCTGCTTTGCCGCCAGCTTGGGGTTCGATACGCTGTTGCGGTGCTGCGTCGAAGCCTCATTGCCAAACGACAGCCCGGCATAGTGGTGCGTCAAGCCAACCAACCCATCGAAATTGACTTCATATCCGGACATTTTGCTCTCCTGTAAACTGCGAAGGGTGATACCTGTCACCGGGTGCTATCCCCCTCACCCTAACCCTCTCCCCAGGAGAGGGAATCGAACGTGCCAGCGGTTATTTCTTCTGCAACCTGACCACCGATGGATAAAAAATCGCTGCCATAAATGTATTTCTGTATCTTGTTCTAGCGTAGCTACGGAACGACTCTGCATCTGAATACCACTCCATACCAGCGCCCTCTCCCCAAAGGACAGGGAATCGAACGTGCCAGCGGTTATGTCTTCTTCAACCTGACCACCGATGGATAATGCTATAGATGTATCTCTGTTCTTGTTCTGGCGTAGCTACGGATCGACTCTGCATCTGAATAACACTCCATACCAGCTCCCTCTCCCTTTGGGAGAGGGTTGGGGTGAGGGGCAGCTCAGTTAAATATCAGGCCCGGTGACAGGCTGGTTGGCAGCGTCAGGCTGGCACTTTCCAGCGAAGCCATCGGCCATGCGCAGTAATCTGCCGCATAGAACGCACTTGGCCGATGGTTGCCAGAAGCTCCCACACCACCGAAAGGTGCCGCGCTAGAAGCGCCGGTCAGCGGCTTGTTCCAGTTGACAATACCGGCTCGCGCCTCCAGCAGCAGCCGTTCAAACTGCTCCCGCTGCGGGGACACCAGCCCAACGGACAGGCCATAGCGCGTGTTATTAGCCATGCGCAACGCCTGGTCGAAATGGTCGTAACGAATGATCGTGGTCAGCGGGCCAAAATATTCTTCGTCTGGCACGTCCGCCACGCCTGTCACATCGATAATGCCGGGGCTTAATAACGCGCTGCCGCTCTCCAGCGATTTCATGGTCAACAAGGCTTTGCCGCCCAATGCCAACAGGTGATGCTGAGCTGCCAGCATGTTTTCTGCCGCAGAGGAGGAGATCACCCCGCCCATAAACGGCTGAGGCTCAGCATCCCAACGGCCAATGCGCAGCGTAGATGCCACCTGAACCAGGCGTGTAATAAAGGCATCGCCCTGTGGCCCGTTTTTCACCAAAATGCGGCGAGCACAGGTACAGCGCTGTCCGGCAGAAATAAACGCCGATTGAATGGCCAGATTCACCGCCGCGTCACAATCTTCTACCTGTTCGACGATCAGCGCATTGTTGCCACCCATCTCCAGCGCCAGGATCTTTTCTGGCTGACCAGCCAATTGGCGATGCAGGTGATAGCCGGTGCCAGCACTGCCGGTGAACAGCAGCCCATCAATATCGGCACAGCTTGCCAAGGCCTCACCGGTTTCACGCCCACCCTGTACCAGATTGATCACCCCGTTCGGAAGCCCCGCCTGCAGCCATAGCTGTAACGTCACCTCCGCCGTTAACGGGGTCAATTCGCTGGGTTTGAACACCACGCAGTTGCCCGCCAGCAGCGCCGGAACGATATGCCCATTGGGTAAATGACCAGGGAAGTTATACGGGCCAAACACCGCCAACACGCCGTGCGGCCGATGGCGTAGCACCGAAGCGCCGTCGGCCATTGCAGTTTCCGTCACCCCAGTACGCGCCTGATAGGCCTGTAATGAAATGCCCACCTTGCCAATCATCGCCTGGACTTCGGTCAAGGTTTCCCAGCGGGGTTTACTGGTTTCACGGCTGATAGTCTCGGCCAGATGTTGTTTATGCTCTTCCAACAATGCCGCGAAGCGTTTTACCAACTGTTCACGCTGTGCAAACGGCGTGCGCGCCCAGGCAGGGAAAGCCTCGCGTGCAGCTGCGCAGGCCGCAGCCACGTCATCTATATTGGCCGCATTGGCTTGCCACAGCGGCAGGTTATCCAACGGATCGGTTTTGCTGAACTCAGCGCCCCGGCCAGCCAGCCAGACGCCATTAATTAACAATGCAGGATGTGACATTACATTTTCTCCTGAGCGATAAGCTTGATGACCCGTACCGGGCTCCCCTGTTCGACACCCAGCGCCGCCGCCGTCTCGGCGTTGATACGCAAGCGGTCATCATGCAGTTGGGCATGCACCAACAGGGCGCGATAATTCTGATAGTTGTCGTTGGCCACCAGGTAGGCCGGGGCCTCGCTGAATACCTGCGTATCATCCAGCACCACCTTCACCATTTTGCTGCGCTTCACCGCACGGATCTCGTCAATCTCGGCTTCCAGCGTCGGGCCCCCGTCAAAGATATCGACGTAGCCCTGGTAGCGCAGTCCTTCGGCTTCCAGCAGCTTGCGCGCCGGTGCGGTTTGCGGGTGAACTTCGCCGATCACCTTCTGCGCATCTTCAGCCAGAAAGTCGACGTACAGCGGGTGTTTCGGCATCAGTTCGGCGATAAACGCCTTTTGCCCGGTGCCGCTGAGATAGTCCGCCTTGGCGAACTCGATAGAAAAGAAGTGGCGGCCAACGCTTTCCCAGAAGGGGGAACGGCCATTTTCATCGGAATAACCGCGCATCTCCGCGATCACTTTGCGGGAGAATTGGTTGCGGAATGCGGCCATAAACAGGAAGCGCACTTTTGACAGCAGCTTGCCATTCTCGCCATGACGGTAGTCCGGATCGAGGAACAGCGTACAAAGTTCCGAATGGCCGGTATGGTCGTTGCTTAAAAACAGCGTTGGCACCGATTTATAGACATTAAGCTGCTTTGAGGCATGCACCTGGGTACCCACGCGGAAGCTGTACCAGGGTTCGGTCAGCCCAACCGCGACTTCTATCGCGCTGACGCCAACGACCTGTTGCCGTTCGGTATCCTCCATAACAAACAGATAGCAGCGATCGCTCTGGGGAAGTTCGCCTTGCCAGGTTTTTAACGCCCGCTCAATACGTGCCGACAGCGTCTCTTCATTCTGCGGCAAAGAGGTGAGGCCAATACCGGATTTACCGGCGAGCGTCAGCAGGTCAGCCAGGTCACGGCGCTCTATGGGGCGGATAATCATCATAATGCGAACCTCGGAAGTCATCGGCTGCGCACCGGGCGCAGCCGCCTTGATTAGCTGCAAATCCGCGCCACAGCACGCTCGAACCGCGCCAGCCCCTCTTTCACATCCTGTTCAGGGATGATCAGCGAAGGCGTAAAGCGCACCACGTCCGGGCCAGCGATCAGGGCTATCACCCCCTCCTCGTTAGCCAGTTGGGTGAGCTGTTTGGCTCTACCGGCATATTCCGGGTTCAGCACGCAGCCAATTAACAGGCCCGCCCCGCGGATTTCGCTAAAGATCGGATACTGTAGGTTGATTTCCGTCAGTCCGGCGATAAACCATTCGAGACGCTGCTTCACCCCATCAAGGACTTCCGGAGTGTTAATCAGCGAGAACACCTCCCCAGCTACCGCCGCCGCCAGCGGGTTGCCGCCGTAGGTGGTGCCATGAGTGCCAACGCCCAGGGTTTTCGCCAGCTTGTCGGTGGTGATCATCGCGCCGATCGGGAAGCCGCCGCCCAACGCCTTGGCAGTGGTCAACACGTCTGGCACCACCCCGTAATTCATATAGGCATACAGCGATCCCGTGCGGCCCACGCCGGTTTGCACCTCATCAAAGATCAGCAGTGCGCCGTGGCGATCGCACAGTTCACGCAGCCCTTGCAGGAACTGCGGTTGTGCCGGAACCACCCCGCCCTCGCCCTGAATCGGCTCAACGATCACCGCGCAGGTATGGTCGTTAATCACCTGCTCAGCCGCTGCCAGGTCGTTAAACGGCGTATGGGTAATGCCGCCAGGCAGTGGCGCAAAATCCTGTGAATATTTTGGTTGGCCCCCGGCAGACACGGTAAACAAGGTGCGGCCATGAAACGCGTTATTGAACGCGACGATCTGGTTCTTTTCTCGGTTGCCACTATCCAGCGCATGTTTTCGCGCCAGCTTTAGCGCGGCCTCGTTGGCTTCCGCGCCGGAGTTACAGAAAAATACTTTGTCGGCAAAGGTGGCATCAATCAGCTGTTTGGCCAGGCGCAACACCGGCTCGTTGGTATAACCGTTGCCCAGATGCCAAAGCTTGCCTGCCTGTTCGACCAGCGCCGCTAACACCTGCGGATGGGCATGGCCCAGAGCATTGACGGCAATGCCTCCGGCGAAATCAATATAGGATTTCCCCTGCTGATCCCAAACCTGTGAGCCTTCTCCCCGCACCAAAATAAAATCCGCAGGGGCATAAACCGGGATCATCCAGTCGTCGAAAGACTGGCGGGTAACTGCGATTGGCTGTTCCATAATGACCTCATAACGTCAGCAAAGGCTGAATTTTGGCGGTAAGGACCGCTCTGGCGGCGCAAGGCCGGCGAAAAAGCAAATTAACCCTATTATCCGGTGTCTTTTCTGGCCGACGATAATGCTGCTCACCGCCGCCTATTCAGATACAAACCTGTTACATAAAATCGGTTATTCGCTATTAATGCCGCATTTAGCACCCCGGAGCGGGGAATAAATGTTAATGAGTAGTTAAAATACAGCCCATTTGATAAATAGTGTAGAGCAGCTATCGTGCCAGAACGGACTTTTTGACGGATTTACTAATTTTTTTCGTTAAAACAAGGAGTTATATTGCATAAATATTCAATAATTATGCATTTGTAATGATTAATGGCAAAAATAGGGCCTAAAATCATCAGCGACGGAGAAATCCTATTCAATCGCAAAATTCTTCCGCTTTTCTGATCCTGCTCGCAAAAATAATTGCGCTAGAGGGCGGGTTCGATGCCTTTTTGCACCGCAATTGTGCAATGCGCCCTCATTTAGCGCAGCAAAATGCCCCTCACCCTAGCCCTCTCCCACAGGGAGAGGGAACAGTTCGTGCCACAATTTATCTAGGTATTCGTCCTTTTGGAGGGGGACCGATCGAGTGGATCTGAAACGGAAGTGATTCACCTATGCATGAGGAGGTGAGTTTGCTGAGAGGACCTCTTCACTTCCACCAGAGCAGGATCTATCAGCTCCCTCTCCCTTTGGGAGAGGGTTGGGGTGAGGGTGCCAGATTACGGGTTAACCCCCAGTCTTTGACTACACTGTTAAGCTACCCCGTACTCAATGTTCCTCCTCAACGTTAAGGATCCCAACATGAGCAAGAAAACCTTTGATGCCACCCAGCCCGCAGCGGTTAAAGACGTAGCCGCCTTTCTGGCGGAGTTAAATGCCAGCGGCGGCAAACCGATGGAACAGATGAAGCCGAAGGAAGCCCGTAAGGTGTTGGAAGGCGCGCAACACAGCGTGGAGGTGGTACAGCGTGAGGTCGAGATCGAAGAGAAAACCATTCACGTGGCTGGTCAGGACATCCTGCTGCACATCGTGCGTCCGCCACGAGTGAAAGGTAAATTGCCGGTATTTATGTTTTTCCACGGCGGCGGCTGGGTATTGGGTGACTTCCCTACCCACGAACGATTGGTGCGCGATCTGGTTTACAGTTCAGGAGCGGTCGCGGTGTTTGTCAATTACACACCGTCGCCAGAAGCCCAGTATCCCACCGCCATCGAGCAAGCCTACGCGGCGACGGAATGGGTGGCGGAATACGGAGAAAAAATCAACGTCGACGGTACCCGGCTGGCGGTAGTGGGTAATAGCGTTGGCGGTAATATGGCGACGGTGGTCAGCCTGATGGCTAAAGAGCGAGGCACACCGGCACTGCGCTGCCAAATCCTGCTATGGCCGGTCACCCACGCCAGTTTTGATCGTGATTCCTATCATCAATTTGCCGAAGGCCATTTCCTGACGCGCAATATGATGAAGTGGTTTTGGGACAACTACACCACCGACAAGGCCCAGCGTAAGGAGATCTACGCCTCACCGCTCAATGCGAGCCTGGAGCAGCTGCGAGGGCTGCCACCCGCGCTGATCCAGACCGCCGAGCTGGACGTATTGCGAGATGAGGGGGAAGCCTACGCCCGCTTGCTGAACGCGGCTGGCGTCGAGGTGACCGCCACCCGCTACAATGGGCTGATCCACGATTACGGCCTGTTAAACCCGCTCGCCCAGGTTCCGGCGGTGCATTCGGCTATTCATCAGGCCGGACGTGCATTGAAGCATTATCTGGCCTAGATGACTGAGTTTACTACCGCGCCACCAAAGCCTGAGGCAGGTGGGAATATTGCAGGTTAGCTGACCGTTGAGCGCAAGGATGCGCGATACGAGCCTCCAAGGACGGATTCACGGCGTGTCGGCGTTCTGCATATTCCCACCTGTAGCACTATTCTACGCAGCTAGTTAACCCAACCCCCGGATCAGCCTGGCCAAGGTCTTAATGGCGGTTTCAAGCCTGTCGCTCCACTCGAAGGAGGCGTTCAGGCGGAAACAGTGGTTGAAACGATCGCCGGTGGTAAACATTCGCCCCGGCGCAATACTGATGCCCTCTGCCAGCGCACGCTGGTAAAGCTCCATGGATGACTGTGTCGCCTCCAGCTCCAGCCACAGGAAATAGCCTCCGTCCGGCTGGCTGACCTTCACCGTCGGCGGGAAGTGATGGGCGATCGCCTGATGCATGGCACTTTGGCGCTGGGCCAATAACCGCCGCAGGCGACGCAGATGGGTATCATAGCCGCCATGCAGCAGATAATCGGCGATCGCCATCTGGGTCGGCACGCTGGTTGAAACGGTGCTCATCAGTTGCAAGCGCTGGATCTGCGGTGCAAAACGCCCTGCCGCCACCCAGCCCACACGGAACCCTGGAGCCAGACATTTTGAGAACGACGAGCAGTGCAAAATCTGCCCGCCCTGATCCAACGCCTTGGCAGGCAAGGGCCGCTCGGCGCTGAAATAAAGCTCGCCGTAGACATCGTCTTCCAGCAACGAGATCTGATGCTCGCGCAGCATCGTCACCAGCCGTTTTTTATTCTCGTCCGACATGCTCGACCCTTGCGGGTTCTGGAAATGGGTCATCAGCCAGCAGGCCTTGATCGGATACTGCTCAATCGCCTGCTGCAACGAATCCAGATCGATCCCATGCTGCGGATGGGTAGCGATCGCCACCACTTTCAGCTTCAGGCGTTCCAGCGCCTGCAACGCACCGTAAAATGCCGGGGATTCAATTGCCACCGTATCTCCCGGCTGCGTCACCGCTTGCAGGCTGAGGCTTAACGACTCCATCGCCCCGGCGGTGATCACAATCTCATCAGGGGAGACCTGCATCCCATTCAGCGCATAGCGTTGGGCAATATGGCGACGCAATGCCTCGTTGCCGGGCGGCAAATTAGCAAGCGAGCTGTGAGGTGTGAATTTTCGGGCTACGCTGCTTAGCGCCCTGGCCAACTTGGGTTGCATAAACAGGGTGGCATCGGGGAAAGCCGAGCCGAAGGGCACAATCTCTGGATCCTTACAGGCTTGCAGCACGTCAAAGATAAAGGCGTTGATATCTACCTGTTCGCTCACCAGCAGTTTTTCGCCCCGGATGGGCTGTGGTAACGCCTGTGAACGCGCCGCCACATAGTAACCAGACTGCGGCCGCGCTACGATCCAGCCCTGGCTTTCCAGCAGCTGGTATGACTGCACCACCGTCATCAGGCTCAGCCCGGCACGTTTACCACTTTCCCGCAGCGAGGGCAGTTTGTCCCCAGCACGCCAAACCCGGCTCTGGATCTGTTCGCGGATCTGCTGGGCAAGCTGTTCATATCTGGTCATACAATTCCAACTGTTATAGTAAAAAGTGAAATAACTGTCACTGTTATCGTTACTCTACTCCATGCTCTACTTAGCGCAAGTTTTAATAAGCAAGCTATCGCTTTCCTAAGAGGCCGATTATGAACAAATCAAGGAGGCTCCATGTTCGGACTTGATGCATTGGAGCTGGCACGGATCCAGTTCGCCTTCACCGTTTCCTTCCATATCATCTTCCCGGCGATCACCATCGGCATGGCCAGCTATCTGGCGGTGCTCGAAGGCCTATGGCTGAAAACCGGCAATCAGGCTTACCGGGACCTGTACCACTTTTGGTCCAAAATCTTCGCCGTCAACTTCGGCATGGGCGTGGTATCCGGCCTGGTGATGGCCTATCAGTTCGGCACCAACTGGAGCTTCTTCTCCGAGTTTGCTGGCAGTATCACCGGCCCATTGCTGACCTATGAAGTGCTGACTGCCTTCTTCCTCGAAGCCGGTTTCCTGGGCGTGATGCTGTTTGGCTGGAACCGTGTTGGCCCCGGCCTGCACTTCTTTGCCACCTGTATGGTAGCACTCGGCACGCTGATCTCCACTTTCTGGATCCTGGCCTCCAACAGCTGGATGCAGACCCCGCAGGGGCACGAGATCATCAACGGCGTCGTCGTGCCGGTTGACTGGTTCAAAGTGATCTTCAACCCATCCTTCCCTTACCGCCTGCTGCATATGACCACTGCGGCATTCCTGTCGTCAGCCTTCTTTATCGGCGCCTCGGCGGCGTGGCACCTGCTGCGTGGCCGCGATACGCCAGCCATGCGCAAAATGCTGTCGATGGCCATGTGGATGGCACTGATCGTCGCCCCTATTCAGGCGGTGATCGGCGACGCACACGGCCTCAATACGCTGAAATATCAACCGGCCAAAATCGCCGCCATCGAAGGCCACTGGGAAAACCCGCCGGGAGAGGCCACGCCGCTGATCCTGTTCGGTTGGCCGGATATGGAACGTGAAGAAACCCGCTTCAAGGTGGAAATCCCTTACCTGGGCAGCCTGATCCTCACCCACAGCCTCACCGAGCAGGTTCCGGCGTTGAAATCCTTCGCACCGGAAGATCGCCCTAACTCCACCGTGGTGTTCTGGTCGTTCCGCATCATGGTGGCGCTGGGCATGCTGATGATCCTGGCTGGCGTGTGGAGCCTGTGGCTACGCTGGCGCGGCGGATTGTATCAGTCCAAACCCTTCCTGTACTTCATTCTGTGGATGGGGCCTTCGGGGCTGATTGCCTTGCTGGCGGGCTGGTTCACCACCGAGATTGGCCGCCAGCCATGGGTTGTCTACGGGCTGCAGCGCACCGCCGATGCCGTCTCTGCCCACGGCGACATCCATATGAGCGTGAGCCTGCTGGCCTTTATCGCCGTCTACTGCTCGGTGTTTGGCGTCGGTTACTCCTACATGATGCGTCTGATCCGCAAAGGCCCGCAGGCCCATGAAGGTGACGAGCCAAGCGGCCACGGCACACCGGCACGCCCGCTCTCAGCGGTACACGAAACTTTGGACGACAGGAGCTGAACATGGGTATCGATCTTCCGTTGATTTGGTTTGTGATCATCGTGTTCAGCACCATGATGTACGTGGTCATGGACGGCTTTGATCTGGGTATTGGCATTCTGTTCCCGTGGGTGAAAGACAGCCACGATCGCGATGTGATGATGAATACCGTGGCACCGGTGTGGGACGGCAACGAAACCTGGCTGGTGCTCGGCGGAGCCGCCCTGTTTGGGGCTTTCCCCCTGGCGTATGCGGTGATCCTGGATGCGTTGTCCATTCCCCTCACCCTGATGCTGTTTGGCCTGATCTTCCGCGGCGTTGCCTTTGAGTTCCGCTTCAAGGCCAAACCGGAAAAGCGCCATATCTGGGATAAGGCATTTATCGGCGGTTCAATCCTGGCAACCTTCTGCCAGGGCGTGGTGGTCGGGGCGATTATCGACGGCTTCCCGGTGGAAGGCCGTGCCTATGTTGGCGGCCCCTTCGACTGGTTCACACCGTTCGCCCTGTTCTGTGGTTTGGGCTTGGTAGTGACCTATGCGTTACTTGGCTGCACCTGGTTGGTGATGAAGACTGCCGGAAGCTTGCAGGCCCGGATGCATCGTCTGACCACCCCGCTGTTGGCTAGCCTGCTGCTAATCTTGCTGGCCGTCAGCGTGTGGACGCCAATCGCTCACCCTGAAATTGCGACCCGCTGGTTCAGCCTGCCGAACCTGTTCTGGCTGCTACCGGTGCCGCTGTTGGTGCTGCTCAGCGCCTGGGGTATCTGGCACGGCGTACGCCACGATGCCCACTATTCGCCGTTCCTGTTGACGCTGTTGCTGGTGTTTCTGGGGCTAAGCGGTCTGGGTATCAGCATCTGGCCGCTGCTGATCCCACCGACCATCACCCTGTGGCAAGCCGCTGCGCCGCTACAAAGTCTGGGCTTTATGCTGGTGGGCGCGCTGTTTATTATTCCGATTATTTTGGTCTACACCTTCTGGAGCTACTACGTGTTCCGCGGCAAGGTGAGCCATGAGGATGGGTATCACTGATGATGAACAAGACGATGAATGAGAAGAGCGCCACCATTCCCTGGTGGAAACGCGTCGGCTGGTTGGTGGTTATCTGGAGTGCGAGCGTCTTGGGGTTGTTTTTGGTCGCTTCGCTATTCCGCCTGCTGATGACCGCCGCCGGGATGAAGCCGGAATAACTTTACTGCTTCCCCATCGCTCCCAAAAAACGCTGTTGCATCTGCAACAGCGTTTTCAGATCCAGGCACTGATAATCCAGCCCGTGTTGAGCCGCAACCTCGGCAATAATCTTCGCCAGAGCCGGGTAATGCCGATGGCTCCAATGCGGGAACAGATGATGGGTCAGGTGCAGGTTGGCGCCGCCCAGCCAGTAGCCAACCCAGAGCGGCTTGGCCTGCCAGTCGAAGGTGGTGGCAAACAGATGTTGATACCAGCCATGCACCATCTTGCCCTGCTCGGGAGCCTGATAAAAATTGGCTTTGGCCCAATGGGTACCGACAATCAGCATCACAAACACCAACGACGACAGCATCTGGCTCAGCAGGTAAGTTAGCCATATCGCCGTGGCGCTGATCTCAGGTGGCATCAGCCAGAGCGGGATTGCCAACGCCAACGTGAAGTGCGCCAGCTTGCTCAGCAAGAAAACGCCCCAGCCTTTGCTCCCCTGCAACATCATCTTGGGCGTCATGCGCGTTTTGCCAGCCCGATCCAACCAGTCAAAAAGCCAGATGTAATACGGGAAAGTCAGTGCCGCCACTATCGGCCAGTAGTATTGCTGCAAACGCATAAAGGTTTTGCGCTGCTGGAACGGCGTTTGCCGCAGCACGCCGTTCGGCTCAATATCCGGATCGTAACCTTCGATATTGTTGTAGGCATGGTGGAAGATGACGTGGCGCACCCGCCAACAGTCCGCATCCAACCCCAACGGGATGCTCACAATAAAGTTAAGCCAGTGGTTCAGCCGTGCCTGTTTGAAAAAGGCATTGTGTGAGGCGTCGTGCACCACGTTCACCGTCAACATCATGGCGGAGAAAATAAAGCCGACGTAGCAGCCGAAATAGGCCCAGGCGTTTTGCTGCTGCAAACTGAGTGCATAAAAGCCCGCGCACACCAGGATCAGCAGCAACACCTTAGCGAACATCCCACGGTCGGCAAAGCGGTGGTCGCCCCGCTCCGCCAGATAGGCCTGGCTGCCACGCATCAGCGCCAGATGAATGTCGCGGTTCTCCCGTTGGAACGTCAAGGGCCGCAGCGGCGTGGTATCAGGCATCTTCATAGCGGTTGTTGCCCCATCGCACGCAGAAAGCGCTGCTGCTGTTGCAACAGCTCACGATAGCCGATGCAGCGATAATCCATGCCATAGCGTGGCGCAAGTTCGGCCAGTATGGCGGCCAGCGCCGGATAATGGCGGTGATTCCAGCCGGGGAACAGATGGTGGGTGAGATGATAATTCAGCCCGCCGGTCAGATGATGCATCCACTTCGGCGAGGTTTCCCAGTCACAGGCGGTGGCAAAGTTGTGCCGATACCAGCCCTGCGGCATTTGGCTTCCTTCTGGCACCTCGTAAAACTCAGCCTGCGCCCAGTGAGTCCCCAACAGTAAGAACACCACCAGCAGCGAGGCCAGCATCTGGCTCAGCAGATAGGCGATCAGCACCGTCTGCCAGCCAATGCCGTGTTGCTGGCAAACTACCAACGGGATCACCAGCACCACCAAAATGTGGCACAGTTTGCTAGCAATAAATACTGCCCAGCCTTTGCGCCCAGCCAGCACACCCTCAGCGGCCAACGGAGTTTTGCCCAATCGGTCCGACCAATCAAACACCAGCGCAATATAGGGCAGCGACAAGGCGGCAATCAGCGGCCAGTAAAGATGCTGATAGCGCATGTGCGCCCGCCATTGTTGGAACGGCGTCTGGCGGAAAAAGCCGTTCTCTTCGGTATCCAGATCGTAATGTTCAACGTTGGCATACACATGGTGATAGCTGACGTGCCGCGTCCGCCAGTAATCCGGATCGACCCCCAATGGGATCGTCACCAAACGCCCCGCCAGGCGATTCACCCAAGGAGTGCGGGCGAACGCATTATGCGAAGCGTCATGATTGACGTTGACGTTCAGCAACATGCCCATCATGACAAAAGCGAAATAGCACAGCATAAACGCCAGCCCCTGCTGCTGCACCAGGCTGAGCAGGTAGAACCCCACGCACAGCAACAGCAGGACGATAGCCTTGACCCAGCGGGCTACATCGGCAAAGCGGTGATCGTCGCGACCACTCAGATAAGCATGGGCTCGACGTTTCAATTCACGATGAAACGCCTGCTCCCCATCCGCAGGGAAAGAGAGTGGCGGCAACGAGTCAGCCATGCGCAGCTTCCTTCTGGCGTCCCCAACCAGCGGCGACGGCGCAGCCATGCACGGCAATGCCGCAGGTCATCAGCCACCAGTAAGGTTGGTGCCACCCCAGCGCCAACAACAACAGCAGTGGAGCGGCCAACGCCACCAGTAACCAGGTCTTTACGCCCCAGCTACAGCCTTCGGCAATCCCACCCAGCGCCACCGCGCCTACCGCCAACAGCATAAACAGCGCCGCCTGCTCGCCAGTCAGGCCGTTGTAGCCGTACCCGAAGCGATAAACATAGCCCAGCACCAGGGCGAACAGCAGCAACGCACCACTCACCATGCACCAGGCGGAACTGCGGAAACGGCCGCTATTGGCCGAGGGTTTGAAAGGCAGTTTGAAGTAGCGCAAAAACGGCTGATTACTGGCCCAGAACGGGTTAGCCGAAGATTTCTCCCCGCGTACGCCATAGGCGAAAGGCTCGGTTGGCAGCGATGGGCCAAAGGTGCCAAACAGCTTGTCCCAGAAGATAAAGCTGCCGCCAAAGTTACGGTTGGAATAGGCCAGGTCGTTGACGTGATGCACCCGATGGTGCGCCGGGGTAACAAAGATTTTTTCCAGCAAGCCCAGCTTTGGGGTCAGCGCATTATGGTTAAACAGCTGAATTCCGTAATGCAGGATCGAAACGGTGATAAACACCGAAAGCGGCACACCGGCCAGCGCCAGCAGCATAAAGAACGGGATCGACGTTAATGACGAATACCACGAGTTACGCACGCCCAACGACAGATTGAAGTGTTCGCCCTGGTGATGCACCACATGCACCGCCCACAGCAGGCGGAAACGGTGATGCAGACGGTGTAACCAGTAAAAACCAAAGTCCCACGCCAGCAGGGCAAACAGCCACACCAGCGCGACCGGCCAGCTATCTACCAGGCCCAGGCTGTAATGGCTTGCCACATAGCCATAGCAGAAGATCTCCAGCCCCCGGAACAGCCACAGCATGATATGCCCGGAGTTGAGGTTGAAGATCACATCGTGCCAATCAACGCTGCCCTGGTTGCGCTTTTGCAGCCACAGGGCTTCGCCCAGTACCACGCACAGCATAAATATTATCGGTATTACCAGATCGGTCATGGTCGTTCTCCCTGACGATAATCACTGACAATCCATCGAACATGCTGACAGGCATAGCCAACGGCCATGGCCAACACCGCCCCACTGAGCAAATCTACCAGCAGGTGACGGCGCAGTTGCAGGATTGAGTAGGCAATCGCCACCCCCCAAACTGACAACAGTACGCTGCGCCATTTTTTCCGGCTGTCCGCCACGGCCCACACGGCCAGGGCCGTCAAGGCTATATGCAAAGAGGGTAAGCAGTTTTGTTTTGAATCAATTCCGATCAATGCCGCCAGCATGGTGGAGCTGAGTGAACTGCCGTGATCGACCGGGTAGTCCATCGTCGTCGGCCACAGCAGATAGATGGCCCCCGCAACAATAGCGGCAAGCTGCATTGAGCTTCTAAGCCATTTGATCCGGCTCAGCGGACACAGCAGATAGCACAGCGGAACGATCAGGAAAAAAGACAGGTATAGCCAGATAGCATGCGGGCTGAAGGGGATAGCGCGATCCAGCCAACTCGGCGTCAGCTGATAACCCGCTCCTTGCCATCGGTCAGTAGCGTTATAGATCAGGCCAACAAAGCCCCAGCCCAGCAGCATTTGCCATAGGCGATAGATCACCTCTTTCATGGCGCCTCCGGCAAACGCACGATGCGTCGGCGTTTAGCATCAAACTGCGGCATGATACTTTGCGCGGTCAGTTGCCACTCCAGTTGCTGCACCGCGATACCTTGCTGGGCAAACAGCGCGATCAGCTGCTGCTGACAATGTTCCAGCTCGGCAGGGCTACAGTCGGCCATCAGGTGCAGCCGTTGGCTAGACAACTGGGTCAGGCGATAATCCGCCACAGCGGGCAACGCGTTGGCAATCACCCGGCGGCACAGGTCGGCAAAGACTCGCTGCGCTGCGCCCTGCAATCCTGGCAGCAACAGTTGATCGTCACAGCGCCCTTCAATCCGCTCCAACGCCATGCTGGCCTGGCCGCATGGGCAAGACTCCGCACGCCGCACCAGAATATCATCCAGCCGATAACGCACGATCGGCTGCGTACGGCGGGTAAAATCGGTGATCAGCGGGGTAAAGCGCTGCTCATCGATCCACTGCGGTTCCACGTGAATAAACTCTTCGTTCAGATGCAAGGTGCCGTGGCTACAGGTAGCAGCCAGAAAACCTTCGGTGGCTTGATAGACTTCGCCCACGTCGGCAAATACCCGCTTTAGCAGTTGGCGATCCTGCGGCTCCAGCACCTCGGCCACCGAGATCACCTTTTTCACCTGTAGTCGTAACTCGCCCCGCTCGACCGCATTAGCCAACGCGCACAATACCTGCGCAGGTGCGACCACGATGGTGGGTTGCTCGCGTTCAATCTGCGGTAAGTGCTCGGCAAAGGGAGCAAACAGATCGTAAAACGTCAGGCTCAACCAGCGGTTGTTGACGCTGTGGTACAGATTGTTGTCCGCACGCAGAAACAGCGCGACCCGCTCACCGGCAAACACCCCTTGCGGCAGCATTTTGGCCAGCATGCCGCCAGCCCAGATCTGCTGTTCCTGCGGGCTGACAACAAACACGCCGCGTCGCCCGGAGGTGCCGGTCGATAAACCTACGCTGTATTTGCCCACTTTTGGGGTGAAGTCGCGATCGGTTTCGCTGCGCCGGGCACAGGCCAACAGCGCCTCAAGTTGCAGCCCGGCGGTATTCATCCGATCAAAATGCGTCATCATGATCACTTTGTCCATTTCTGGCCATTCGCTCACAGGTAACAGACAGTATGGCCGGAAATAGGGGCTATACGCCAATACCCGGCGGGCAAAGCGTTTTAACTGACGCGCCTGGTAAGCCTCCAGTTCTGCCCGTTCGGTGAAATGCAGCCTGCGTGCTCGCAGATAGTGCCATAGCGTCATCAGCGGGATCATAAATCCCCCTCATGGCACAACAGGATCTCTGCCGCGCCACCGTGATGCAGTTGGTGGAGCGCTTCAAGGGTTTGGTAGTAGCTACGCGGATTATCCATGATCAGGTTCGCAAGCCGTGATGGACCACGCAGTTGCTGGTAGTTCAGCGGCGACCAGGCGGCATCGCTTGCCAGCAGCGTCCAGCCCGCGTCGGTTTGGACAAAGGCACCAAGATGGCCCGCCGCATGGCCTGGCAGAGGCACAATGAGGATTTGCCCATCGCTGCCCGGCAGCGCATATCCCTGCTGGAACGGTGCCAGTTCGGCTGGCAGACTCTGTAGCGGGAATGACTCCACAAACTGCAATGCGGATTCAAACTCTTCGGGGATCAACCCCGGTATAAACGCCCGCTTCAGGGCGGCAAAGCCACGCAGCTCACGAGTTTGCTGCCAGCCCTCACCGGAACAAATCATGTTGAGGCTGCTGAAATCACGCAGGCCAGCGATATGGTCAGCATGAAAATGGGAAATAATCACCGCCTCAATATCACCCACACTGACACCCCGGCTACGCAACTGCTCAAGCAGCGCCTGCTGTGGGCTGAAATAGACCGGGGTAATCTGGCTATACAACCGGAAAATACCGCTGGCGGTGTACTGTTGGAAATAGCTGGCATAACCGGTATCCCATAGCCAGCGACGCTCGCCCACCTCCAGCAGGTAGGCACGGGAAGGGAATTTGCAGCTACGCATCGGCGAGCCACGCAGCGCCATGCAGCCAAGGTGGGTGCAATAGCCGATTTCAAAGGTGGTGATGTTAGCCATGCGCCGCCATCCCCTGCTGTTTCATCCATTGCCCGGTCAGCTCAATCCCCTGCTCCAGGCTATAACGTGGTCGGTAGCCCAGCTCTTCAATCGCGCGGCTGTTATCCAGCGTCATATCAAAATAGGCGGCCGCCGCGCTGTAGCGCGTCAACATCGGCTCTTTGCCGGTGAAATGGGCTATCAATTCCATGCCCCCTGCCACCGCCCACAACAGCCGGTAAGGTAATGCCTGCACCCTATATTGCCAGCCTAGCTGCTGGGCCAGCAGTTGGTGCAGCATATCCTCCAGCCGCTGCGGCTGTTGGTTGGTGATGTTATAAATGCCGCCGGAAGGCAAATTCGGCCGGTTGCTGGCCAGATCCATTGCATGCACTACGTTGAGCACAAAGGTCAGATCCAGATAGGCTTTACCGCCACCGGGCAGGCGCAGAGCACCTTTGTCACGCTGCATCTGGGCCAGGATCCTGGGTACGATCACTCGGTCATGCGGGCCAAACAGGCCACGCGGGCGCAGGATCAGGTAAGTGGTTTGCGGATAGCGATGCAGCAGCGCGCTAATGCTCTGTTCGGCAGCATACTTGCTGGCAGCGTAATGATTGGCAAACCGGCGGGCAGGCTCACCTTCGGTGATGTTGTGATGATGTTTGAAATCAAAATAGATCGCCGGGGTCGAGATATGGATAAAGCGTTTCACCCCGCAGCGCCCGGCAGCTTTGGCGAGCTTTTCAGTGACGTAGGTGTTGGCCTGGAAAAACGCCTTGCGATCGCCCCACGGGGAAGATTTGGCGGCACAGTGCCAGACGATGTCATAACCCCTCATCAGTTGTTCGCACTGTTCCATCCCGGCACGGGTCAGATCCAACGGGGTAAACTTTGCCCCCAGTGCTACCAACTCGCGGCCAACGGCCTCATCACGCCCGGTGGCATGCACCTGATGCCCGGCAGCCAACAGCCACTCGGCTGCATTGCGCCCTAACCCACTGGTTGCTCCGGTTACCAAGACTTTCATGGCAGCAGAACCATGCCGCCCAGGGTCAGCCCAGCAGCGGTACCGATCAACATTACCGGCTGATTGGCATTCAGCCTGTCGGTGATCGCCGCTTCATGTAAAGCTGATGGAATTGATGCCGCCACCTGGTTGCCCCGGTAACGATAGATATCCACCAACGCCTCTGGCGCTACATGCAGCCTTTTGCGCATATGTTCCAGCGAGAGATGGCTGGCCTGGTGCGGCACCACGGTGGCGATTTGTGGCAAGGTGAGCCCTGCGGCGCTCAGCAAGCGCTCAAGGTAGCCTTCAATCAGCGCCGAGGCTTGGCGGAACAACTGTTTGCCCTTCATATGGAACAGAAAATCGCTGTCGTTCATCCCGGCACGCGGATTACGGCGTGTGCCACCGGCGCGGATTTCACACAGATCGCTGCCTTCCGGATAGGTTTCCATCAGGTAGGACAAAATCCCACTGCGCCCATCGCCGCGTTCCACAATGGCACAGGCGGCACCATCACCAAAAATCAGTGAGGACTCTTCATCTTCCCAGTCGATACCGCGCGAGGCAATATCGGCAGAGACGATGGCAATTCGCCGGTAAACGCCGGCGTTGAGTAGCCCAGCCGCCACCTGCAATGCGCTAATAAAGCTGACGCAGCTGGTATTGATATCAAAACCAGCGGTACCTGAGGGTAAGCCAGCGATTTTAAGAATATGCGCGGCACTAAAGGGCAATGCCTGTACAGCAATGGCCGAGGCCGAGATCAACAGATCGATGGAATCACGCGGGATAGCATGGCGAGCCAGCGCGTCATCCAATGCGGCGACGGCCAGTTCGGCCTGGCTGGCCTGATTGCTGGCATGGAAGCGATAAATAATCCCCGAGCGTTTTTCTACATAGCCGACGGGTTTGTTCAATTGCCGATCCAACGCCGAAGATTCGATGCAGCCGGAAGGCAAAGCCGCGCCGGTCGCGATGATTTTCAGCGGCAGGACGGAGTGGGACAGGTTATCAATGGTCATAGGTGTTCAGTCTGCTTATCCCTAACTCGTTTGGCTTAGCATCCAGCGTAATTAATCAAACCATTTACGCTCTTTTGATCTAGCCCTTATTTAACATCAGCATAATGAAAATCCTAACAGGAATTTTTACTGATTGATTCCGTTCGCTTAACTAACCTGGTAAACCATGCCGTTAACCTAATGGCACAGCCTAGATCAACGCCGAAAAGAGATCTATAAGAATAAGCTATTTGGCCTGCTCTGGGAAAACAAGGCGGGTCAAAGTTGCCCCTCACCCTAACCCTCCCCCACAGGGCTAGGGGACCGAACGTGCCACAGTTTAACTTCTGCGCCCAACCACAACACTGGAGCCGCTCCCTCTCCCTTTGAAAGGGTTAATGATGTCTCCGATCTGTACGGGGGAGAGGGTTGGGGTGAGGGGAAAAATCAATAATTGAATCAACGGTAAAAGAGTATTGGTTAAGCAGCAATACGAGGAAAGCAGAACAGCGGCAACGTCCAAAGACCTTGCCGCTGGGTAACGCGGGGAATTAACGGCGGTTACGTACCAACTGGTAGCGGCGAGTCAGATATTCCACCGGCACGCTCCAGATATGCACCAGACGGCAGAACGGGAATATCAGGAACAGGGTCATGCCAAGCACGATATGGATCTTGAATATCAATGCAACCCCTTCCAGGTGCTGAGCCGCACCGCCATGGAAGGTCACCACCGCTTGCGCCCAGGCGACCAACTTCAGCATCTCGCTGCCGTCCATGTGTTGAGCAGAGAACGGAATGGTCAGCAGCCCCAGGCACACCTGCACGACCAGCAACGTCAGGATCAGGATATCCCCTACGCTACTGGTGGCGCGGATACGTGGGTTGGTCAAACGGCGCTTTAATAACAGCACACCGCCCACCAACATCATCACGCCACAGGCCCCACCGGCAAACATCGCCATTTTCTGCTTCACGGCGATCGGCAGGAAAGACTCATACATCCAGTGCGGCGTCAGCATGCCGAGGAAGTGCCCGGCAAAAATGCCCAGAATACCGATATGGAACAGGTTAGAGGCCAGCCGCATGCCCTTTTTATCCAGCATCTGGCTGGAGCCAGCACGCCAGGTGTATTGCCCATAGTCGTAGCGCAGCCAACTGCCGATCAGGAAGATCGCCCCGGCGATATACGGATAGATATCGAAAAAGAAAAGCGTCAGAAAGTGCATGATTAGCGTCCTTTGGTTGCCGTGGTCATTGAGCCCACATCCAGATACTGTGGCGCCACCGCCCCAGCAAAGCGCCGCTGGTGAGTGGCTTGCTGCGCCGAAGCACAGCCCTGCTCACCCAAAAACTTGATCTGTTCTTCTTCCCAGACGGCATCCAGTGCCTGTGGCGTGTCGTCACGTGTTTCACCGGCAACTTGTGGCTGCAAACTGTTGGCTGCAACGCCACTAGCAGACAACACCAGCAGCAGATCGAACAGCACCGCATACGGGCTTTGACGCTGCTGCAAACGAGCCCCCAGCAGGGCCAGAATGGGGGCGATATCCTGCAATCCGCCTTGAGCATCCTCTTTGTTGCGGCTAGCCAGATACTCCAGGTACAGCGGCAGGAAGTCCGGCAGTTCGCGGCTGTCGATCTCCAGCCCGGCTTCGCGGTATTGCCCCATCAGATCGACCATCGCCTGGCCGCGATCGCGGGATTCACCGTGAACGTGCTCAAACAACAACAGTGAGGTCGCACGGCCGCGATCGAACAGTTCGCAATACTCCGCCTGCACGTCCAGCAACGGACGGGCGCAGAAGCGGCGGATAAACAGAATCAGCTGGGCGCTGTGATGCAAATCCAGTTCGCAGGCCGGTTCCAGGGCTTCCAGCAGATCTTGCTGATGGTCAAACAGCTCCTGCTCAGGATAATCCAGCAGGCGGGCAATAATTCGCAGAGCGATCATGAGGCATCCTCCTTGCGCGGGGTTTTCTGCGTCACGTCGATGGCATCGATGCGGCGGCTGTTAAACAGGTTGAATTTGCTGTCGCTGCCGTGGCAACCGTCACCAAAGCTGAAGCCACAGCTTTTGCTTTCAGGGAAGGCTTCGCGCGCCAATTCACGGTGGCTGGATGGCACGACGAAACGGTCTTCGTAGTTAGCGATCGCCAGATAGCGATACATCTCTTGCGCCTGCGCCTCTGTCAGTCCCACCTGCTCCAGCGCGCTGGTATCCACCACGCCGTCCACGGTTTCTGCCCGCTTGTAGTGGCGCATCGCCAACATCCGTTTCAGCGCCAACAGCACCGGAGCGGTATCCCCGGCGGTCAACAGATTCGCCAGGTATTGCACCGGGATGCGCAGGCTTTCGACATCAGGCAACACGCCGCTGTGGGCCAACTCACCGGCATCAGCAGCCGACTGGATCGGAGACAACGGCGGCACGTACCACACCATCGGTAAGGTGCGATATTCCGGGTGCAGCGGCAGCGCCAGCTTCCAGTCCATCGCCATCTTGTAAACCGGCGACTGCTGCGCAGCCTCAATCACCCCTTGCGGGATACCGTCTTTCAGCGCTTGCTCAATCACCGCCGGGTCGTGCGGATCGAGGAAGATATCCATTTGGCTCTGATACAGGTCTTTATCGTTCTCTGTCGCGGCCGCTTGTTCAATGCGGTCGGCATCGTACAGCAGCACGCCGAGATAGCGGATACGCCCCACGCAGGTTTCTGAACATACGGTAGGCTGGCCAGCCTCAATCCTTGGGTAGCAGAAGATGCACTTCTCGGATTTGCCGCTCTTCCAGTTGAAGTAGATTTTCTTGTACGGGCAGCCGGTCAGGCACATCCGCCAGCCGCGGCATTTATCCTGATCGATCAGCACAATGCCGTCTTCGCCGCGTTTATAGATCGCACCGCTCGGACAAGTCGCCACACAGGCCGGGTTCAGGCAGTGCTCGCACAGGCGTGGCAGATACATCATGAAGGTGTTTTCGAACTGGCCGTACATCGCCTTCTGCATGTTGTCGAAGTTTTTATCTTTGGCACGCTTGTCGAACTCGCCGCCGAGGATCTCTTCCCAGTTTGGGCCGCTTTCGATCTTGTTCATCCGCTGGCCGGTGATCAGCGAGCGCGGACGGGCGATCGGCTGATGCTTGCCCTGCGGGGCGGTATGCAGGTTCTGGTAGTCGTAATCGAACGGCTCGTAGTAATCGTCCAGTGCGGGCACGTCCGGGTTGGCAAAGATCTTCGACAGCAGGCCAACGCGGTTACCCATGCGCGGCTCCAGCTTGCCGTTGATTTTGCGTATCCAGCCGCCCTTCCATTTATCCTGATCTTCCCAGGCGTTGGGATAGCCGATACCCGGTTTGCTTTCCACGTTGTTGAACCAGGCGTATTCCATGCCTTCGCGGCTGGTCCAGACGTTCTTACAGGTCACCGAACAGGTATGGCAACCGATGCACTTGTCCAGGTTGAGCACCATGCCAACTTGCGAACGAATTTTCATTTGGCTTTCTCCTGCTGGCTGCCCTGTGCGTAGTCGTTACCTTCGCCGTCTAACCAGTCGATATGGTCCATTTTGCGCACCACCACAAACTCATCGCGATTCGAGCCGACGGTGCCGTAGTAGTTAAAGCCGTACGCCAACTGCGCATAGCCGCCGATCATATGGGTCGGTTTCGGGCACACGCGGGTCACCGAGTTGTGGATCCCGCCACGCTGGCTGGTGATTTCCGAGCCTGGAATGTTCACGATACGTTCCTGAGCGTGATACATCATGGTCATCCCCGACGGAATACGCTGGCTGACCACCGCACGAGCGGTGAGCGCGCCGTTGGCGTTGAAAGCCTCGATCCAGTCGTTATCTTCAATGCCCAGATCTTTGGCATCGTCCTCACTCAACCAGACGATTGGCCCGCCGCGTGACAGGGTCAGCATCAACAGGTTGTCGCTGTAGGTGGAGTGAATGCCCCACTTCTGGTGCGGCGTCAGGAAGTTCAGCGCCTTCTCTTTGTTGCCGTTCGGTTTTTTATTCAGCAACGGCTGCGCGGCACGGGTGTCGATCGGCGGGCGATAGACCAGCAGGCTTTCCCCGAAGGCTCGCATCCACTCGTGATCCTGATACAGCTGTTGGCGGCCGCTCAGGGTGCGCCACGGGATCAACTCATGCACGTTGGTGTAGCAGGCGTTGTAAGAAACGTGTTCGTCTTCCAGGCCAGACCAGGTCGGGCTGGAGATGATCTTGCGCGGCTGGGCCTGAATATCGCGGAAGCGGATCTTTTCGTCTTCTTTGTTCAGCGCCAGATGGGTGTGATCGCGCCCGGTAATGTTGCTCAGCGCCTGCCAGGCTTTCACCGCCACCTGCCCATTGGTTTCCGGTGCCAGCGAGAGGATCACTTCCGCCGCATCGATAGCACTTTCGATCTTAGGCCGCCCAACTGCCGGGCCTTCGGTCTTCACGTAGTTGAGCTTTTTCAGGAAGTCGACTTCGGTCTGGGTGTTCCAACTAATGCCCTTGCCGCCGTTGCCAAGCTTGTCCAGTAGCGGACCGAGCGAGGTAAAGCGCTCGTAGGTCGCGGGATAATCGCGTTCTACCACCATGATGTGCGGCGCGGTTTTGCCCGGGATTAGATCGCACTCGCCTTTCTTCCAGTCTTTCACGCCGTAGGGCTGCGCCAGTTCGGCGGCGGAATCATGCTGGATCGGCAGCGTGACAATGTCGGTCTCCTGGCCCAAATGGCCAACGCACACCTCGGAGAACGCTTTGGCGATACCTTTGTAGATCTCCCAGTCGCTCTTGGAATCCCAGGCTGGATCGACAGCCGCAGACAGCGGATGAATAAACGGATGCATATCCGAGGTATTCATATCGTCTTTCTCGTACCAGGTAGCGGTAGGCAACACGATGTCGGAATACAGGCAGGTGCTGGACATGCGGAAATCAAGCGTCACCACCAGATCCAGCTTGCCTTCGCCGCCGTTATCCAACCACTCGACTTCCTGCGGTTTTACGCCGCCCTGCTGACCCAGATCCTGGCCCTGGATGCCATTCTCGGTCCCCAGCAGGTATTTGAGCATGTATTCATGCCCCTTGCCGGAGGAGCCAAGCAGGTTGGAACGCCAGACGAACAGGTTACGCGGGAAGTTCTGCGGGTTATCCGGCTGTTCGGCAGCAAAGCGGACGTTGCCCTGTTTCAGGCTCTCCACGGTGAAGTCCAGCGGCGTCTGACCGGCCGCTTTAGCCTGAGCGGCCAGATGCAGCGGGTTGGTGTCCAGTTGCGGGGCCGATGGCAACCAGCCCATGCGCTCGGCACGCACGTTCAGGTCAATCAGGCTGCCAGCAAACTGGCTCTTGTCCGCCAACGGTGACAACAGTTCTTCGGTGCCAACCGTTTCGTAACGCCATTGGCTGGAGTGGTTGTAGAAGAACGAGGTGCTGTTCATATGGCGCGCAGGCCGTTGCCAATCCAGACCAAAGGCCAGCGGCGTCCAACCGGTTTGCGGGCGCAGCTTTTCCTGGCCGACATAGTGCGCCCAGCCGCCGCCGCTTTGGCCAACGCAACCGCAGAAGATCAGCATGTTGATCAGCCCGCGATAGGTCATATCCATGTGGTACCAGTGGTTGACACCAGCCCCAACGATAATCATCGAGCGGCCGTGGGTTTTCTCAGCGTTTTCGGCAAACTCGCGCGCAATGCGGATGATGTTTTGGCGTGAGACGCCGGTGATCTTTTCTGCCCAGGCTGGCGTATAGGCTTTGACCTCATCATAACCGTTAGCGCAGTTGGCATCATTCAGGCCACGATCCAGGCCGTAGTTTGCCAGCGTCAGGTCGTAGACGCTGGTCACCAGCGCCTGGCTGCCGTCCGCCAGTTGCAGGCGTTTTACCGGCAGTTTGTGCAGCAGGATGTCGTCCAGCGCCACGCTGTTGAAATGCTCACTCTCGGCACCGCCAAAGTATGGGAAGCCAACGTCAACCACCTCATCATGGCTGCCTAGCAGGCTGAGTTGCAGCTCCACATCCTGCTGGGCTTTACCTTCACGCTGCTCCAGATTCCATTTGCCCTTCTCACCCCAACGGAAACCAATAGAGCCCTGCGGCGCCACCAGTTCACCGCTGGTCTGATCCAGCGCGACGGTTTTCCACTCGGGGTTATTTTCCTGGCCAAGGCCATCTACCAGATCGGCGGCACGCAGCAGGCGGCCAGCGGCGTAATAACCTTCGGTGCGCGGCTCCAACAACACCAGCATCGGCATATCGGTATAGCGACGTACGTAGTCGCGGAAATAACCAACTTCACGATCCAGATGGAACTCTTTAAGCATCACGTGGCCCATCGCCAGCGCCATGGCGCTATCGGTACCCTGTTTCGGGTTCAGCCACTGGTCGCATAACTTGGCCACTTCCGCGTAGTCTGGCGTCACCGCGACGGTTTTGGTGCCCTTGTAGCGAACCTCGGTGAAGAAGTGGGCGTCCGGGGTGCGCGTTTGCGGCACGTTGGAGCCCCAGGCAATGATATACGAGGAGTTGTACCAGTCGGCGGATTCCGGCACGTCGGTCTGTTCGCCCCAGGTCATTGGCGAGGCCGGTGGCAAATCGCAATACCAGTCGTAAAAGCTCAGACAAGTGCCGCCAATCAGCGATAGGTAACGGGCACCCGCCGCGTAAGACACCATCGACATCGCCGGGATCGGCGAGAAGCCGATAATGCGGTCCGGGCCAAAGGTCTTGGCAGTATAGACGTTGGAGGCGGCGATCAGTTCATTGACCTCCTGCCAGCTGGAACGGACAAAACCACCGCGGCCACGGGCCACTTTGTAGCTTTTGGCTTTTTCCTGGTCGGAAACGATTGAACCCCAGGCATCCACCGGATCGCTGTGCAAGGCTTTAGCCTCGCGCCATAGCTTGATTAGGCGTTTGCGCATCAGCGGATATTTCAGGCGGTTGGCGCTGTAGAGATACCAGGAATAGCTGGCACCGCGTGGGCAGCCACGGGGCTCATGGTTGGGCAAATCTGGACGGGTGCGTGGATAATCGGTCTGCTGGGTTTCCCAGGTGACCAGACCGTTTTTCACATAGATTTTCCAGCTACAGGAGCCGGTACAGTTAACACCATGGGTGGAACGCACCACTTTGTCGTGCTGCCAGCGGCTGCGATAACCGTCTTCCCAATCGCGATTGGTGTTTAGCGTTTGGCCATGACCGCCAGAGAAAGGTTCGGCCAACTGCTTGAAGTAGCGGAACCGATCTAGAAATTTGCTCATCCGGAGTTCTCCTGAAGGCTCATTACCCTACGAGTTTCAAGCCGCAGCTTGAAAGACGACGGGCATATTGTTGTAAGAAGTTGCCAAGTGACATTGCTCAATCTGCGGCCAAGGCTACTGATGCTCTGCTGGGCGTAACTTGATTGCGATCAAGGGATTCGGGGAGAGAAAACCAGAGGGAAGGCACAAATACCACTAAAGGATGACAATTGGAAACCACCCTATCCTTCTGTAATAAAACAAGAATATTAAATTTACACAGCTAAGCGCCTGACGAGTACCCTGGCGCGGAAATTTGGGGGTAGTGGCGGTAAAACGGATGTGTGAGGCGAGGTTAATGACAAAATGACGGGGTAATTTTGCGCAGTTTAATACTCATATCTTAAACAGCTTGGAGGGGTCCCTGCTAGCGAGTGCGACATTCAACCCGCATTTCCTTTTCATTCCCCGCCAGATACACGCAGTTCAGCGCCTGTGGATTAACACCAGGTGAGGTGTCTAATGAAAAAGAGAGGACCATACGAGGGCTATTGAGCTGCTCATGCTGTATTGCAGGCCTGGTTCGACTGCCCAATGCATAGGATAAAAGTGAAACTGTCAACAGCGCAATAAACGCCGCCAGATACTTCAATATTCTGCCCCAAGGCGTTAGCGTGTTTCGCCTGGAATCAACCAAAGACGTTTCACTTAATAGCGGATTCATGAGGGAATAACCTTCCGGTAACGTTGCATTTTCAATAATTTCATCGGCCATATGATTTAATTTACCCTCAGATAAATCACCATTGAAAATTTCAGCATCATCATTTCCAGGAATAATCCCCGTAACGACGGCAGATTCCCCTGATGATATAAAGTTAAAAATCGTTTTATCATCCACCTTATAACCAAGACGGGGAATGGTCCTGATGAGAGCATGCTCCGTGTCGCCAATTTTCTGGCGAATGGACTTAATCGTCTGATTTATTGTCGAGTCTGAGCAATAGGTGCCTTTCCAGATAGTCTCAATGATTTCTGAGCGGCTCACCAACTCTGGCGAGCGGTTAACCAGCAGGGAAAGGATCTGAAGCTCTTTCCAACGTAGGCGTGAACGCTGCCTGGAGGGGAGCAAAACATCAAAATTTATGATTTTTATTTCCTGTTCAGCATCCACTTTTCATTTTCCTTATGAGTTCACAGCGTCCTCATTTGTATAGAAACATGAAAAAATGTTCAAGAATTTAAATATAAACTCAGTGAAATAGACTTACTTTATATTTCACCTATTTTTCATAACTTAGTGAAATCATGCAACTCACCGAGAAAAATCACCCCCCTCCTGGCCCATAGTCAAATCAGACATAAACCACTCCACACCAAGGATGTGAGGGTTTATTTTATGATGATACAGTGGACATTAAGATTTCATTAATAGATAAACATGGGATCATCTTATCCTCAATCAACAAAAGTAAAGCGATGTTAATATATACCTATAAAACCGCCAGGCGTCGGTTACATGACACAACGGATTTTTGACCAAAGTAGCGGTGAACTCACCAATTGGCTATCAGTGAAACAACATGTGGGAATTGAGAAGGAAGACACTCCCCGGCAAGCGGGGAGTGTCAGATGACTGACAGGCAATGTTGCTGAATGGGTAGGCATCGCACATATTCGACCGAAGGGGCGCCGCATGCTGCGCCCGCTTAACTCAACTAGCGTGAAACATTTTTACGGCCGTAAACGCCCCAGGTGACCACGACACACAGAATATAAAACACCAGGAAGATCTTCATCGCCCCAGCCGGTGAGCCCGTCAACGCCAGCGAAGTCCCAAACGCCTTGGGAATAAAGAACCCCCCTGCCGCACCAATCGCCGAGATAAAGCCCAAAGCCGCAGCCGAATCGGTTACCGCCTCGCGCTGTGCCAACTCATCGCTTCCTCCTTCGGCTTTCACTCTGTCCACGGTGATTTTACGGAATATCACGGCGATCATCTGGAAGGTCGAACCGCTGCCCAATCCGGCGGTAAGGAACAGCACCATAAACACGCCATAGAAAGCCATAAACGAGCCCTGATGATCGCTACCCGGCAAGGTCAGGAACAGCAAGGCGGCGAAAATAGCCATGACTATAAAGTTCAGCAGCGTCACACGAATGCCGCCAAAGCGATCGGAAAGCGCCCCACCCACGGGACGAGCAAGCGCCCCAAGGAACGGCCCGAAGAAGGCATAATGCAGGATCACAACGTCAGGAAACTGGGTTTTCGCCAGCATGGCAAAACCGGCAGAGAAGCCAATGAAGGAACCAAAGGTTGCCAGATACAGCAGGCTCAAAACCCACAGATGCCCCCGTTTGAGTACCGGCAGTTGTTGGCGCAAAGAAGCCTTTGAGGCGGCTAAATCGTTCATACCGAACCAGGCCGCCAGCGTTGCCACCAGCAGGAAAGGCACCCAAATCCAGGCGGCGTTTTCCAACCACAGCTGGCTGCCGTCTGGCTGTGTCTGCCCCGTACCGCCCAGGAAGCCAAACATGGCGAGCGAGATGGCTAACGGAGCCACCAGTTGCATCACGCTGACCCCCAGATTTCCCAGACCGCCATTCAGCCCCAGCGCGCCACCCTGCTTCGCCTTCGGGAAGAAGAAGCTGATGTTCGCCATGCTGGAGGCAAAGTTGGCCCCGGCAAAACCACACAACAGCGCAATAATGATAAATACGTTGAATGAGGTGCTCGGATCCTGCACCGCATAGCCCAACCACAGGCAAGGTACCAGCAGGAAACAGGTGCTGATGGCCGTCCAACGGCGGCCACCAAACATCGGGATCACGAAGGAATACGGCACGCGCAGGATCGCGCCGGAAACCGAAGGTAATGCGGTCAACAGAAACAGCTGATCGGTGGTGAAGTTAAAACCCACCTTGTTCAGATTAACCGCCACGGCGCTGAACAGCATCCATACGCAGAAGGCGAGCAACAGGCAGGGTATGGAGATCCACAGATTGCGGCGGGCGATGCGGTGCCCACTCTGCTGCCAGAATTCGCTGTTCTCAGGTTGCCAGTCCTGAATAACCGCACCCGTTTTTTTTGCTAAAGGCATTGCAGATTGCGACATAATAACCTCAGAAACACGGTGATAACTGCGCACACCCTAGTTGATCCCCTCAAGCGGTAAAGTTGACGCAAATCAATGAGCAAGCAGGTAACTCATGGCGCAAAAACCTCATACATCCCTTAGTGAGTAGCTCATTAAGGCCAGCTAATCCATTGGTATTCAGCAGGTTATAGCACAGTAGTGCTAAAGGTTTGGCAATGGGTCAGGTAGCCGGAAACTAAGGGGTACTTCGTTAGGGGTATGGGGTTACGCCGGGGGATAAGGAAAAATGGCTGCTATTGACGTAATTTGGCGGCCGGAGTTGCTGGTATCCACTCTCTGGTTTCTGCTGCTCTATAGGGGACGCGTATTCGATGAAACGCTTGCTGGCTCCGCTTTCCATCGTTAACCAGGTTGCCCTGTTAATGCTACTGCTGGGGGTGCTGGGTATCGCCGGAATGAGTATTTCCGCCTGGATGTCGCAAAGCATCCAGGGCAATGCTCATGCCATCAACAAAGCGGGTTCCCTACGGATGCAGAGTTACCGTCTGCTGTCTCAGGTCCCTCTGGATGCCCAAAGTGACATACTGATGCAGGGATTGGATCAGGATGAAACCAGCCGCGATTTGCAACTGGCGCTGGAGCGCGAAGGGCTAACCCCGCAGTTGCTGACGCTACGTGACTATTGGCTAAATCAGCTGCAACCACGGCTGCGCCAAGCACAACACCCCGCCGATGCGGCTCCCCAAGTGGCCCATTTTGTCAGCCTGTTGGACAAGCTGGTTTCTGATATCGATCATCAGACCGAACGGCGCTTGTTGATGGTGACGCTGGTTCAGGGGGGATTTATCGCCCTGACGCTGTTGCTGCTGGTCGGCACCATCTGTTATCTACGCCGCCGTTTGCTGCACCCTTGGCGTCAGTTGGTGGCACTGGCAATGGCGGTTGGCCGCGGTGATTTCAGCCACCGTTTTGCCCAACGTGGGCATCAGGACGAGATGTCTTCCCTCGGCGCTGCGCTCAACACCATGTCCGACGAGCTTGCCACCATCTATGCCAGGCTGGAGCAACGTGTCGCAGAAAAAACCGCCGACCTGCAACAGAAAAACCAGGTGCTGGGCTTTCTGTATCACACCAGCCGCCAGTTACACACCAGCGAGCCGATCTGTAGCCGCCTGACGCCGATCCTCAACCAGTTGCAAACGCTGACGCCGCTACACAGCATCCAGGTACGGCTGTATGAAAACAACAGTCAGGAACAGTTTCTGCAATTAAGCGGTAACCAACCGTTGAGGCCGGAGTATTGCCATAATCCGGTCTGTAGCGCTTGCTTAAGCGAACATCAGCCGCATAGTCAGGGCCACCCTTCTCTTAGCTGGAGCCTGAGTGACCAACTGGGCAATTATGGCATCGTCGTCGCTCAACATGCGCCAGAACAACGGCTAAGCGATGAGCAATGCCAGTTGATGAATACCCTGATAGAGCAGTTGACCAGCGTATTGGCAATAGAGCGCCAGGTTGACCACCAGCAGCAGTTGATGTTGATGGAAGAGCGGGCCGCGATCGCCCGCGAGTTACATGACTCCATCGCTCAATCCCTCACCTGCTTGAAAATGCAGACCAGTTGCCTGCAAATGCAGGGGGGCGAGCTCCCTCCGGCCAGTCTGGCGCTGGTGCAACAGATGCGTGAAGAGATCAGTACCGCCTATCGCCAGTTACGCGAGCTGTTAACCACCTTCCGCCTGCGCTTGACCGAGCCTGGCCTGCTGGCGGCGCTACATTCTACGGTGCAAGAATTCAATCAGCGGCTGGGGATCACCATCGAACTGGATTATCAGTTAGGCCCACGAAGCATACCGGCCTATCAGGCGATCCATCTGCTGCAAATCGCGCGAGAGGCCTTGAGTAACATTCACCAACACGCGCAGGCCAGCCAGGTCGCGATTCGGGTAACAAACCTACAGGGCAAAGTCACCCTGAGCGTCAGCGATAATGGCCGTGGCCTGCCAGATATCAGCGAACGGCCCGATCACTACGGCCTGATCATCATGCGCGATCGCGCCAAAAGCCTGCACGGCCAGTGCGAAATCTTGCCGTGCAGCGGCGGCGGCACCGAAGTACGGGTGACGTTCCGCCCGGATAACTCTGCTATCGAATAAGGAAATATCATGACGACCGAAGAAGCTGCCACCATACTGCTGATTGACGATCACCCCATGTTGCGTAACGGCGTCAAGCAGTTGATTAGCATGGATCCGCGGCTACAAGTCATCGCCGAAGCCAGCAATGGCGAACAAGGGGTGGAACTGGCGGAACTACACGATCCCGACCTGATCCTGTTGGATCTGAATATGCCCGGAATGAACGGTCTGGCAACGCTGGATCGCCTGCGCCAAACCGCCCTTTCCGGCCGCGTGGTGGTATTCAGCGTCTCCAACCATGAAGACGATGTGGTGAGCGCACTAAAACGCGGTGCCGATGGTTATCTGTTGAAAGATATGGAGCCAGAGGAACTGCTCAAGGCACTGCATCAGGCGGCAGCAGGGCAAATGGTACTGAGCGAAGCATTGACGCCAGTGCTGGCGGCCAGCCTGAGGGAAAACCGCCCGGCGGTAGAACGCGACATCCAGCAGTTAACCCCGCGCGAGCGCGACATCCTCAAGCTGATCGCGCAGGGGCTGCCAAACAAGCTGATCGCCCGTAAACTGACGATCACCGAGAGTACCGTCAAGGTGCACGTGAAACACCTGCTGAAGAAGATGAAACTGAAATCCCGCGTCGAAGCCGCCGTTTGGGTGTTGGGTAATAAGAAAGATTAGTTACCCTCTGGGTGCAACGGCCCGGTAACCGCCGGGATGGCCGGTGGCTGCAGGGTTTGCGGCGGCGGTAACCCAGGCTCCCCTTCAATAGACAAGCTCAGGGGAGCGGTAACCTGTAGCGTGATCCAGTTGGAGGTGGCTTTCTGCTGCTTTTCATCCTCAAGGGTGACGGACAGTTGGTAGTGATTGCTGGCCCCTGGCGTCTCATCCCACGCGGGCACCGTCAAGGTCCACCCTTGCGGATCGTTGATATTCGCCGGCGGCGTCAGGCTGACTGCCTGAGTGTCCCCTTGCCAGTTGACCGCAGTGATCTTATTGGCCGCTTTGATTTCCAGCACCAGCGGTAGCGTTTCCCCTGGATTCAGGCTCCATGACGGCGTGGCCAGAAACACCTGCAACGTTTTGCTTTCACGGAACTCCAGCACCGGGACATTATTACGTTCAATGCTGTCATAGCGGCTACCGCGCAAAGATTTGGCCTGTTCCACATAGTACGGAGAAATCTGTTTGAGCAGCGGTACCCCAAGGCGGTAGGTCATGGCCAGCTCGACCTTGTCCTGGGTTTCGCCCACATTATCCAGTTTGTGCAAGGCTTTGACCGTGACCAACGGGACCGGTGTATAGTTGAGCCCCACCTGCATAGCGCTAGGATCGGTTTGTTTGTTGCCATTGCCTAACAGATCGACACTGGCGCCGCGATACTGTTCAAAGCTGAGCGAGGCGCCAAGCTGGTGATAAAACGGCAGATAACCTTGGGTGGTAATGTCGTAGCCACGCGCCGGACGGCCGAGAAAGACGGCATTATTTGCCTGTGGAGAAAATGACGATAGCGGGTGGTAATAGTTGGCCGACAGGCGTAGATAGTCACCCCAGGCTTCGGCACCAATGCTGCCACGGTTGCGTTGATTCTGGAAATCACTGTCGAGCACGGAGTTGTAGCCCAGCAGCCAATCCCCCACCACCCAGCGCTGCCCCAGGCCAAAATTACCCTGTGAACCGTTAGCCTTTTGCAGATAACCCACCTGGCTGTAGGTCAACAAGCCATCCACGTCATAGAGCGGGCTGAACAACTGACCGCTGCTGCCGGTGAAATCCCCTTCAGGTGTTACCGCAAGCGACAGTTTAGCGGTGCCAAGTGGTGAAAGTAACTCCTCAGTCTCCTGCTGAAGAACCGAGCTGGCCTGGTTGGTCAGGTAATCTTTGGTATCGGCGCGCGCCCGCTCGCTGGATATCTGGTTAAGATTCTGCTCTGCCAGCTTTTTCGCCCGCGTAGCCCACTCTTTTTCTTTTTCGGCATCGTTGACGCCAGCGCTGCCCAGTTCCGGCAGCTCTTGCGCCGGAGATGCCTGCGCCTTGACCTCACTGACCACTGCCGCTGGCTTTTCTATCGGGGTCACGGCCGCAGGCACTTTAGCCGCGATATCAGCCGCATTTGCCACCGCCGGTGGGGCAATGGCCTGGGGCTCTACGGGGGTTGGTGGTGCCACTGTCTGAGCTTCTGCTACCGTAGCCGGTGGCGCTACCGTCTGGGTTTCTGCTGCTGGTGCTACTGCCTGAGCTTCTGCTACTGCCGCCGGTGGCACTACCGTCTGGGCTTCTGCTGTTGCTGTCGGTGGCGCTTTAGCCAGGTCGTCAATCACGCTCGTCCCAACCGAGGAAGCCTCCGCCGTGGCCTCAGCTACGCTTTTCGCTGCAACAGGTGCCTCAGCCTGGGCGTCAGGCACGCCAACCACTGCCGGGGGAGCTTCCGCCTGGGCGTTAAACATTATCACCGGTAGTGCTAATAACCCGAGTAAGCGCGTGCTGGATAACAACTGTGACATCTTTTGCTGAATAACCTTGCTCATAACCACGTTTGCCCTTCGCCTTCCTTGCCGCATGGCAAACCCACCTCGTTGACACTACCGTTCCGGCCGGTAGAAAAAACCTGCCGCACAGCATAATGCAACCTGAAGCCATAGGGTAAGCGATCGGCAAAAAGAAGCCATCGGAAAAACCTGTAATCGGGGATTTAAACAAGGGGCATAACCAGCGATAAAAAAGACGTCCGAACAGCACATTCCACCATTGGGGCAAACGTGCTGCACGGACGCCTGTTGAAATTCATCGCGGATACTCAACGTTTCCGCCTTTAAAGTAAGCAGCTTGCATGCCAGTTTGCCAAGCCACAGATTTTAGAAGGTTATTGCCGTGCAAACTGTAATCCACCCCTCACTATTGCACAGTGATATGGCGCGCTTTGCACCATGCCAGCGCATTACTGCCTCAGATCTGATAATCGATAACCTGTTCCAACTGATCGGAGAACACTTTCTCTTTAATTTCCGTGAGTGACAAGGTGGGATTACATAGCTGGATAAACTGCCAGGTATAGTTACGTTGTAACTGACCGCGTTTCAGGCCCAACCAGACGGTATTAGGCTCAAACAAATGTTCGGCATTGAGACTGACCAGCCCACGATCGCGCTCTTTTTCAAACGACATATCCGCCAGAATGCCCACACCCAGCCCCAATTCAACATAGGTTTTGATGACGTCAGAATCCTGGGCGCTTAGCGCGATATCCGGCGTCAGCCCCGCAGCTTTAAATGCCGCATCCAGCCGTGAGCGCCCGGTGATACCCTGGCGGTAGGTAATCAACGGCAGCGTACTGAGCATCTCCAACGTGACCAGCGGTTGGCGTGTCAACTCATGGCCTTCCGGAACCAGGATCGCATGGTTCCAGCGGTAATAGGGAAAAGCAGCCAACGACTCTTCGCTCATCAGGCGTTCACTGGCGATACCGATATCCGCTTCACCGCAGGCCAGCATGGCGGCAATCTCCTCCGGGCTCCCCTGATTAAGCACCACGCGCACCTGCGGATACAGCGCCCGAAACTCCTTAATCACCCCCGGTAGGCTATAGCGAGCCTGGGTATGGGTGGTGGCAATATGCAGTTGGCCCGCGTCTTTACTGCTGAACACATCGGCCAGACGGCGGATATTATTGGCATCATTGAGGATACGCTCCGCGACCACCAACAGCTCTTTGCCCGGTTCGGTCATGCCTAATAACCGTTTGCCACGGCGGATAAATATCTCAATCCCCAGCTCTTCTTCCAGCTCGCGAATATGACGGCTAACCCCAGACTGTGAGGTAAATAACGTATTCGCGACGTCAGTCAGGTTGTAGTTGCAACGCGCTGACTCACGAATGATTTTTAATTGCTGAAAATTCATTCCGTCCCCTTCTCTCCCCAAAATCGTTAACAATATTGATACGGAGTCTGCGCAGACAGAACAAATAAGGAATAGTCTTTACTTATAGCTTTTAATGCTAAGTGCATTTTTTATCATTAAAAATTCACCACCGCTTTTCTTTAGATTATAAATGGCTTTAAAATTAATGAGATAAATAACCGTTTTAATATTGTGGTTAAATGAGTTATGCAGCAAAAAGTTATTACCTAGAGGGATAAGATATATCAACGCGAGGGTTGTTGAGGCATTTGGGGGCGCGCAATACGACGCCCCGAAGGTAACAGAGGGTTAGGCCGTGGCTTCGCCACCTATTGGCCCCGAGGTGTTCTGTTGCAGCCACTGGCGGACATAGCCGACCAGATCGCCAATGCAGTCATCCTTCATGCCGTGACTTTTCAGCTCGTTGTCCAAGGCAAACAGATACTGCGCATTGGTGCCCAACGGGCCGCTGGCGCTGGCGATCAACGGAGCGATCACCTGATGGCTGGTATCCGCTTCAAATAGCGGATGCTGTGGGTTCATCACAAACACCAAGGCGGTAACGACGCTGCCGTCGTCCAGCGTCAGGTCACACCAGGTTGGCAGATAGCAACCGGTGATCATCTCACGCTTCCACAGTAGTTCCAGCTCTTCACGCAGTTTATCTTCAGGCAGGCGGAAGGCCAGACCGGTGGTTTGCCCCCCTTCCTGCAGAGCCAGCATGCGCCCGGGTTGATGCAGCGTGCCCCGTCCGGCGGTCAAACGCAGACAAAATGCCCGATGCCAGCCTTGCAGCGTCGCCGGGCGCACCTCTTCGGATTCAAATACCGGGTTCCACATCAGTGAACCATAGCCAAAAACCCATACCGGGCTATTATCCGGCCGTCTGGAGAGTGTACATGTCAGTGAGGCCGAGCGCTGTTCCGGTGTCAGCAACAGCGACTCTTCGATCGTGCCGAATGCCGTTTTGCAGTCTGCTTTTTGCAGAAAATCTCGAGTTAACACCTAATACAACCTCCTGGGAATAGGATTGCCCTAAACCCTTCGCCACTGTGTATGCAATTTCTTTTTTGGGATGCGAGGCGTGTTTATTTCCACCGCCCAGCAAAAAATATATACCCTATGGATTTCAAGTTGCAGCTAGGCAACAAGCTTACTCATCCCCAGGAGCTTACTTTTGGGTAAGTGACTGGAGTGGGTAAGTGCAGATAACAACGCTGCAACTTGAAAGACGACGGGTATAAATGACCATATTCTTTTCTGACCTCTCAATCAAGTTTCCAGGCATATTTAATGTGAAAAAGTATTTGTACCCAGAAGCAATAATAATTATAGACGTAAAACTTTACTCTTCCCCTGCGTTTTGTTAACAGAGCTCAGCGTTTTAACCGCAAAAAAATACAATCCGGGCGGATCACGCCGCTTGGCCTGATGTGCCATGCCAATCAGCAAACAATTCTCATTATCAAATGGCGTGATATACTGACCGCAGAATGATAAAGGAGAGTCCTGTGACAACCGAAACCCCACGCAGCCGCGCCCCCTATTTGATCGAAGTTGCCCGCTTACGCGACATCACGCCGCACCTGCGCCGTATCACCTTCAGCGCGCCAGACCTGCATTATTACCCGGCAGAAGCCGCCGCAGCGCATATCAAAGTGTTCTTGCCGCTCGCAGGCCAAACGCAGCCAGACCTGCCCACGCTCACCGAGAAGGGCCCGGTATGGGCCGCCGATGCCGTACGCCCGCTAATTCGCACCTACTCTATTCGAGCCGTTCGCCCGCAACAGGGTGAGATTGATATTGAGTTTGCCCTGCACGACCACAGCGGGCCAGCGGTGAACTTTGCGCGTCAGGCCAAACCGGGGGATAAAATTGGTATCAGCAACCCTGGCGGCCCCAAGCCAATGTTGCCAGAAGCCGACTTTTACTGCCTGGCAGGCGATCCTTCATCGTTACCGGCCATCGCCGCACTGCTGGAAAACTTGCCAGCACGTAGCGAAGGCCACGCTTTTATCCGTGTCGATACCCCTGCGGACGTTATCGATCTGCAAAAACCTGCCGGTGTTGAACTAAGCTGGATCATTGGCGGCACGGAGAAAACGGCCGATCTCATCACGCAATTCTGCGCCTTGCCACTGCCGCAAAGCGGCACCCAGTTCTGGCTGGCAGGTGAGGATCGTCTGGTGGTCGAACTGCGTCGTTACCTGCGCCGGGAGCGCCAATGTGAGCGTAATCAGCTTTATGCCGTACCTTACTGGCGTGAAGGGTTAAATGAGGAGGGTTACCACCAGAAAAGGCACGATATCATGGATAATATTGACTCCTGATCGCCATTATCTGCCTTATTTTCCGTTGAAAATGCCGGTTAACCCCCTTTTATAGGCGTTTAACAAGTAATGACTGGTGTTTAACGTAAAAGTAAGTAAAAAAAACCGCATCAAATGCGGTTTTTTTGTTACTCTTATCGCATAAAGCAAAGTTTTGCTTTCTAAAAACTAAACACAACATCACATTATTACTCGGCGTCATGCGCAGAGTGTATCCTATTATTATTAACAACTTTCTGGATACGCTGACCCTATCTGCAGGTGAACAGCGATGACGGGCCACGCAGTTTGAGAAGGAGATGTACCGTAATGAAGTCGCACAACGATCCTGGCCGATCCAAATCTCGCCACACAGAGTATTCCCTGATTTTCCCTATCGCCGCGCTGGTTGTGCTCAACTTATGGAGCGGTACCAGCAGTTTCCCACTGATTGTGGCCATCAACATTATTGCCCTGGTCGGTATCCTCAGCAGTGCTTTCAGCGTGGTACGCCATGCCGACGTACTGGCCCACCGCCTGGGTGAACCCTACGGCTCGCTGATCCTCAGCCTGTCGGTAGTGATCCTGGAAGTGAGCCTGATTTCAGCACTGATGGCAACCGGCGACGCGGCCCCGGCCCTGATGCGTGACACACTGTATTCAATTATCATGATTGTGACTGCCGGACTGGTTGGGGTTGCCCTGCTGCTCGGCGGGCGCAAGTTTGCTACCCAGTACGTTAACCTTGGCGGTATCAAACAGTACCTGATGGCGATCCTCCCACTGGCGGTGATCGTGCTGGTGTTGCCAAGCGCCTTGCCTGGGGGCAACTTCAGCGTGGGCCAGTCACTGCTGGTTGCGGCCATCTCAGCGGCAATGTACGGCGTGTTCCTGCTGATCCAGACCAAAACCCACCAGAGCCTGTTTGTTTATGAACACGAAGATGACGATGGCGACCCGCACCACGGTAAACCCTCGTCCCACAGCAGCCTGTGGCATGCCTCCTGGTTGATCGTGCATCTGGTCGCGGTAATTGCCGTAACCAAATTCAACGCCAACCCGCTTGAAGGCTTGCTCACCAAGCTGAACGCACCAACGCAGTTCACCGGTTTCCTGGTTGCGTTACTGATCCTGTCCCCGGAAGGGCTGGGTGCTCTGCGCGCGGTGTTGAACAATCAGGTGCAGCGCGCCATGAACCTGTTCTTCGGCTCGGTGCTGGCGACCATTTCACTGACGGTGCCAGCGGTAACGATTATTGCCACCCTGACGGGCCAGACGCTAATCTTCGGCCTGCAGGCACCGCATATGGTAGTGATGCTGACGGTGTTGATATTGTGCCATATCTCGTTCTCTACCGGCAGAACCAACGTGTTAAACGGCACCGCGCACCTGGCGCTGTTTGCCGCTTATATGATGACGATATTTGCCTGATACCGGGTGGTTACAAAACATCAACGGGGCGCATTATTTGCGCCCCGTTCTATTTATAGTGCAAAGAAAATCAGTGCTGCAATCCCGCCAAACAGCAGCCATTTGATAATGTAGTACCCCGTCTTGTTCCAGGCTTTTAATCGCTTGCCAACCTTACGCACGGCATAGATATATTTGAACAGCCGATTGACGCCGCCGGTACGATCGCCCTCTTCATTCGGTGCTGTCGCAGCACTCATCAAATTACGCCCCAACCAGTGATTCACCGCCTGCGCCCAACGGTAACGCATCGGCCGCTCGATATCGCAAAACAGGATCAGGCGGTTTTCCCCGCTCTGGTTTTCGGCATAGTGCAGATAGGTTTCATCAAACATTACCCCTTCGCCGTCACGCCAGCTGTAACGTTCGCCATCCACTTCGATAAAGCAGCGGTCGTCATTCGGGGTGATCAACCCCAGGTGATAGCGCAACGAACCGGCATAAGGGTCGCGATGGCGTGGCAAGCGGCTGCCATGAGGTAATTCGGCAAACATCGCGGCCTTCACCGAAGGCAGGCTGCGTAACAGCGCTGTGGTTTGTGGGCATAACGCCATTGCCGAAGGATGGTTATCCTCATACCACTTCAGGTAAAAGCGCTTCCAGCCGGTTTTGAAGAAGGAGTTGAATCCGGCGTCGTTAAATTTATCCGACGCCTTGATTTGCTGGATCTCCATCAGTTGCTGCCCTTCTTCCCGAATGGTCTGCCAGTTGTCACGCAGGATGATGAGATCGGGGAACTGCTCCGGTTGCAGGTAAGGCGTGGTCGGCACCCGTGAGAACAAGTACATAAACACGTTCAGCGGTGCGGTAAAGGTGGAATGGTCGGAAAGCTGACGCCAAAAAGGATAGCGAACACGGCCACGATAATGAATGTATAAAACGCACAAAACCAATAAAATTAGAATGATATATTTCATGATGACTTCAGAACCCCAAAATACGACCATCAGTATGCCAAGCACGGCATACAACCCAACAATTCCCTTAGCTCCGTTAAGATCGGTTTAACGGCCGCAAGACACCAATAGTTAACGTTATTGAAACTAAAATTCTATACAAAAAGCCGCAAAAATTTACACAAAGCTTAAACGAGAATGGGATTTACGCTAGGAGGGAGAGAACGATTTAGCAGAGTCGGATTGGTAGAGGTAAATGTACACACGGGGAGAGATACCGGATTATCGGTCAAGCAATCGAGACTCCCCTCACCCCAACCCTCTCCCGCAGGGCGAGGGAGCTGCAACGGTGCTGTGTTTGGAGAGGAGGCATTTTGACTAGGTCAGAACAGGGGGCGTTAATCCAGTACAGAAATTGGGTGCAAGAGCTAATCTGTGGCACGGTAGGTCCCCTCTCCCTGTGGGCTGAGGAATTGATACGGTGCTGTATTTAGTTATAGGAAGCAATCTGCAGCTTATTCATGAAGGAAATCGATACGGTGTTGTAAACCGGTAAAGCGGCCAATTGGTAGCACGGCCAGTCCCCTCTCCCTGTGGGAGAGGGTTAGGGTGAGGGGACGATCGCCGTATCCAATGCCCCACCCTTTGCTAGCAAATCACTTCCCCTTGGTGAAGTTATCGGCAAAAACCCGCTGCCGTATCTTGCTGACATCGACATCACCAATATAGCGCGCAATCCCGGCATAATATTTTTCATGATAGCCATGCTCCGGATTTCTCAATTCGGCCAGCACCGCAGGCTTATCCGCATTTTCAAACACCAGGCGATACATTGCCACCACTAGCCCGGTACGATCGCTGCCGTGCCAGCAGTGAACCAACACCGGTTTCAGGGCAAAACGAATTTCTCTGAGCGCCGTCACCACGATGTCGTCATTAATTACGGCGGCATTGATCGCCACCCGGCGCAGAAGCAAGCCTGTGCCTCTCGCTTCGCTGTCGTCGTCATGCCACTGGCGTAAACTGAGTACGGTTTTGATGCCCTGCTGCTCGAGCGTTTGCATCTGGGCAGCGGATGGCTGAGAGGAGCGGTAGAGTTCTGGCGAGACCTGATGGTAGTTCTCTGGGGTCGTTGCATTTACCGAGGCAGTAAAACTCCCCACCAGCAGCATCGCGCCCAGTAACCACGTTTTCCCTACGCTGGACCGCCAGCGCTGAATATCGTCCATAATATTATTCCTTAGTGATCCTGCGATTTATTGTACTCAAATTGGCCGCAATGGCGCAGCTTTATTGGTATCATCCCATTTACTGTTGGCCACCAGCACACCATAGTTTCTACCACATATACAAAGAGTTAGTAATGGATATTGTATTTAAACGCCTTAGCGATATCGATCGAAGCGAAATTATTGCCCTAAACACTAACCCATTGGTTTTACGCCAAATGCCCTTGGGTGATTCGAGTTTTGGCAATGCTGAATGTCTGGAATGGGTAACAAACAAAGAATCCCAATGGGATGAATACGGATATGGGCCATGGGCTTTTACAGTAAGCGACAAGTTTGTCGGTTGGGGAGGCTTGCAGTACGAAAACGGAGATGCTGACTTGGCCTTAGTGCTCCACCCTGACCATTGGGGGCTCGGAAAAAAAATCTATGACAAAATTTTAGCTCATGCTTTCGATGAGCTAGGTCTCAAGTCAATCACAATCCTGCTGCCCCCAACACGTTTGAAAATTAAAGCTATATTTCGGCTGGGATTTCAGTTTGATGGTGACATTGACTATGACGGCGTTCATTTTATTCGCTATCGATTACACGCCCCTCAACGGTAAAAAAATCCACATTGGCGAACAATGTACTCATTTAAATTTGGGCCTTGATCTGTAAGTTTCATCGTTTCTAAGAAGGCCTAACCAAATATAAATTTCGTTTCATCAGTAAACTACGGATTACAAAATGTTTGGTGCATTAAAAAGGCCACCGAAGTGGCCTGAAAGACTTACCTTAGTCATTTGAAATAAAAGGATTTATTTCTAAGCGTGTCCACGCATTGACCACACTTCGAAAAAAGCCCCGGATTTCCGGGGCGATTTGCTTACATCAACATACTTTGCTGACCATAGTGGTTAGGGTGTGGGAGCACCGGGTTCACCCTGCCGGGCGACATGATTGACCGCTCAACGGTCTCCATGGTGACAAACGTATGTCCGCAATTGACGTTCTGACACTGATGATAACGTTCCTTGGTATTCTCGCTCAGGTAACGACTAGAACGAGCATGTGCAGCAGTACCGCATAAGTTGCAATGGAACATATTTATCACCTTTACCGGTCAGTTTCGATAAAGACATTTTAGTATATTTTACTTATAAAACAATACATTAATCACTATTCATCACTTTGTTTTTCCTCTTCGTACTCAACGTCGGAAAGCCTCACTTCAAGCTCTAGCGCCGTCGTGTAGCCGCCATCACCCAGTGAGTGGGTTACCTTGGTGATTATCCACGCCTGCTCGTCTATGACGCGCTTAAAGCCTCTTACTGCAACCGGCGTTTCTGGGTATAAATCCGCACGCCCCATGGCGAGATTGAGTGAGAACTCAGCCACACCGCGTTGCAGCTTGTCCCATTTGGCTTTTGCCGCCCGCATGGCCTGGGTCTTGGTGGCGTAAATGGTGGTCAGAGCAAACACGTTGTCAGCTTCACCGGCCATATACTCGCCCTCGCGTTCCTCCTGCGGCTTTGCCGGTGCCTTCTTGCTCACCGTGGGTTGGGTGGCTTTGGGGTGTTGCAGCGCACGCAGGTGCTTCTCTTTAGGCTTGCGCTTGAGTTTGACCTTTTTCTGTTGCGGTGCTCTCGGGTCTTTGGTGTGAAGCCATTTAGCGGTGACGCCGGTATAGGCTCCCCGATCGGCAATCGCAAACTGATGTTGGTCACCGTCGCGGCGCTCGATGGTCACCTGCGGGATGGGTTTGCCGCTGGCGGTTACACCGCTGCCACCGTTGAGAAACAGCAATTTGCCCGCTTTGACTGACACCTCCGCCCCGTTGCGCGTGGCAAGGCGGGTCAGGAATTTGGCATCGGACTCCTGTGACTGGTCAATGTGCGGGATGGCAATACTGGCCAGTCCCTCGGCAACACTGGCGGTCAGTTTGTTGCGCGCGGCAATCTTCTCCAGCACCGCGCCGAGGGTGGTGTCGTGATAAGACTCCTCTCGGCGGGAATTGAGCGTGCCACGAAAATCCGCACTGCGCGCACGAATGGTCAGCGTATCGGGCGCGCCTCGGTGTTCCACCTCATCCACCGTGAACGTGCCCTTGTTGACCAGCGGTTGTCCCTGCCAGCCCAACAGCAGCGAGAGCACTGCGCCGCGCACCGGCATCATGACTTGTCCGTCCGCATCATCCAGCTCGATATCCAGTTGGTCAGCCTCAAAGCCGCGGTTATCAACCAGGGCAAGTGACAGCAGACGCGGGCTGATGTTCTGTGTGATGTCTTTGCCCTGCATGGTGAGCATAAAGGCCGGGGCGACTTTTGCCCCCGCATCCAGCGTTAAACCGGGCATCATGAAAATAGCCCTCCCATCGCTGTACCGGCCTTATCGGCCAACGTGCCAGCCTGACCGAATACCCCCTCGGCCTGTGCCCGTAAATCTCCATACATCGCCGTCAACGACTCGTCCACGCGAGTCAGCGTCAGCGAAAACTCAATGCGCCGCGCACTGCCGTCGGAAAAGAACTCGCTGCGGGTCTCACTGACGCTGTTGACCACAAACATCCCGTAAATGGTGCCGGTGCCCTCTAGTAGCGGCCATGCCCGCCCGTCAACGGCCATCGCATCCAGGAGCTGCATCGAGACTTTGCCGCCGGTGATCTCCGGCATCAGCACCCCGGATAACGTGATTTTTTCCTCACTGACACCGAGAAACTGCAACGCCGGACGCAGGCCAATCCGACTATTGGATGGCCAGCGATAATCTACGTTGCGTTGCAGGGTCTGATAGGGCAGCGTTTGCAGCCGAAACACAAACAACCCCAGGATTAACATCATGGTGACTCCCCTCTTTAGTCGCTGGCCAAGGTTGAACGCTGCGCCGCGCGGGCCTTGCGCTTGCGCTCCTCAACGACCTGCAGTAACATCCGCTTGGTTTGCGCCTCGGTCATGCCACCGGGGTGGCTGCTGGCCACGTGGAAGTTATTGACGCTGTTGTCCGTGTAGGACTTTCCACCCCCGGCACTGACCGGCACATACGTCCCCGGCATGGCACCGCCTATCGGGTAGTAACCGCCCTGGCCTGCCCCGGCGGCGTAGTCGTTGGCTTTCTGCGCCTTCTTGTCGATGTCGCTGGATTCATTGTTGATAATGCCGAGCTTCTCCAGCACCCAATCAATCCCCTGACGCAACTTGTTGAACACTTTGAGCGGCAACATCAGCGCGTCGGCCACTGAGCGGCCAAACTCAACACCGGCGTTCTTGCACCGTTCAAGACTCTCCTGGCTGGACTTCACCGGTTTTAACAGGTCGGTGAACCACTGCCACGCCTGCTTGAGCCAACCACCGAGGGCATCAAACATCGGCTTAAGCGGAGTAAACAGCGCGCCAATCGGGGCAAATGCCTCTGTAATGCCGATGATCACCCCGCTAAAGAAGGCGCTGATGGGTTCCCAATACTTGCGGATAAGCAGCGCCCCCGCAACGAACGCCGCGCCTACGGCGACAATCGGCCACGTCAGCGCCCCGAGCACGGTCATGATGGCCCCACCGGCGATGCTGACCGCCGTACCGAGGAAACCAGCAGCGGCCACGATACCGTTAATCCCCGCAATCACCGGCCACGCAACCAACCCAATCCCACCCAGCGCGCCAATTACCGCCAGAATGGCCGTGCTGACCATAAAGATTTTTTTCGTCAGCTCTGGGTTTTCCTTTGTCCACTTGCCCACCGTTGCCAGCCAGCCTGTCGCGGTGCGCGTCAGTTGTCTCAGTGCCGAATCCTGCTTTTCAAACACTTCAATGCGCACATCTTCCCAAGCCGAAGTTAGGTTTTTTAAATCCCCGTCAAGGTTGTCGGTCTGGATTTTCGCAATCCTGTCCGTCGTCCCTTTCGCCCCGCCAATCGCCGCACGCTTCTCGGCCAATTTCCCGTTACCGGCGGCGGCCACGAGCTTAACGGCACCTTTCATGGCCTCCTCACCGAAAATAACTTTCAGGTATTCCGCCTGCTGCGCCGTACCAAGGTTGTTTTTCTTGAATGAGGCGTGGATAGATTTAAGGATTTTTTCAACCGGCAGCATGTTGCCTTTGCCGTCCCGCGTTTTGACCCCCAACTCACCCAGCGCCGCCGGTGATTGCCCGCGCGGAGCCTGTAGGCGGCTAAAGATGGCACTGGTGCCCGTCCCTGCCATGGAGGCTTTGATACCGTTGTCCGCCAAAATACCCAGCATGGCGGTGGTATCTTCAATGCTCGCCCCGGCGGCCTCGGCAATCGGCGCGGCATACTTCATCGCCTCACCCAGCTCGACAAGGTTGGTGTTTGACGACGTGAACCCCTTGGTCATCACGTCAGCAATGCGCTCGATGTCCGCATTGGCAAGGTTAAAGGCTGACTGCATATTGGTGATGATGTCCGCCGCCTGCGCGATATCCACGTCAGCGGCCAGACTGAGGTTTACCGTTGAGCCGGTCGCGGCCAGCACGGAATCGGCGTCATAGCCTGATTTGGCCAGCGTGGTTTGCGTGCGCGCCACATCCCCCGGAGAGAAGGCCGTTGTCGCACCAATGTCACGTGCCTGCTGACGAATGGCCTGAAGCTTTTCGTCTGATTTATCCAGGCCGAGAATGGCTTGCGTGCCTGACATCTGTTTGTCAAAACCCACGCCGGGCGCAATAAATCGGCCTGCCGCATACAGACCCGCCGTCGCAACTCCCACCCCGGCAGCACCCATACCGGCCACATGGCTCGCCACCTGCTTACCCGCCTGATAACGTTGCTGGACGCTACTTAACCGCGCCTGCTGCTGACTGACGCGCACCAGTGCCTCACGCTGGCGATTGAGTTGGTTGGTGGTGTCGCTAATGGAGGCTCTGAGCCTGCGCTCATCATTGGCCAGCGTGCGAGTATTAATCCCCGCTTGGGTCAGTTCCTGGCGCTGGCGATGTACCGACTGGCGCAGGCCGTTGTACTTGAGCTGCAACTCGGCGGCTGAACGCTTGGCCGCCTCCATCACCTGTACTTGCGCGCGGGTCGGGTTAATCGTATTTCTCAGTGAAACCGCCAATGCGTTGGCGTCTTGCTTGGCTTTTTGCAGTGCTCGACCGGTGACCGCAAGCTGCGCACTCGACTCGCGAAAACCCTCAATACGTCTGGCTTGTGCATTCAGCTTTTTGAGGTCTTGCTGCGTGGTGCGGATGTTCGCAGACAGCGACCTGCTCGCTGTCTGGATGTGCTTGAAGGGTCGGCTGGCTTGGTCAACGGCTTTGAGTAGCACCTGCAACCTAACGTTGTTACTCATTCGCGTGCCCGCTTCGTTGGAGCGCTTTATCGCGCCAGTTGAAAAGCTCCGACAGGCTCATCGGGTAAAGCTCTGATGGCGGCCAGTGGAAAATCACCGCAATATCCGCCATCAGGTCATCAATCGAAAAGCCAGCGGGAAAGGTTAGCGTGCCGCATTCGGCGACAAAAAACCGACGACCTGACCGGCCAGCGCCACCAGGTCAGGCAACTCCAGCGCAGTGACCTCACTCTCGGTTAGTGACGGGTAAGTCATGCGCGGCAAGACTTTGATTAGCGCATCGACATCCGACCCCGCCACCGAGGCCAAACTCACCCCGCGCAGGGTGCCCGCGTTAGGCTTAATTAGCGTCACGGACTCAATCACGGTGTCACCACGCTTGACCGGCGTATCCAGGGTGACCACGTTCGGGTTTTCTGCTGCTTTATCTGCTTTTTTCATTGGGGGGTTCTCGCTTAATTAACAGGGGAAAAGGTGCGATCAGCCACGCTGACCGCCGGTAAATTACGACAGGCCAATATTGCGGCGATGGCGCTCCAACATATCGACACCGTTCACGCGCTCAATCATGTTGATGGTATCGATTTCGATGCGCTCTTTGCCGTCAATCGTCAGCTTGTAATAGGTGCATTGGGTGGTGATTTTGGTCTCGGTATCCTCACCCTGTTTCTGCTCGCCAAAATCCATTTCTTTGTGGCGACCACGCAGCACAATCTCGACGGCCACCACGTCGCCGGTGTCATCACGCTGGTAAGAACCGCAAAAGCGCAGCGGCACGGTTGACGCACTGGCGGCAGCGTACTGCCCCCACAGGGCGTCATCAGGCAAACCGCCGATGGCCCATTCCACATTTAGCGCCTCATCGTCCAGGCCAAAATCCACCGGGGCGCTGCCGTTCATGCCACCGCCGCGATAGTTCTCCAGCTTGCGGGTCAGTTTCGGCAAGGTCACCGAGCTGACAATACCCATGTAGCTCAAGCCGTCGTTAAACAGGTTGAGGTATTTCAGTTTACGCGGGAGTGCCATGTGTTACGTGTCCTCTTAGCTGTTAACGGCGGCGGCCAGATTGGCCAGATACTTATCGGTGATACGCTGGCGCAGGGTTAAATCTTCCAGCGGCGGCACTGGCGTATAGTCATAATCAATAAACAGTTTCCCGCCTTTCAGCGACTCCTTATCGTTGGCGCTTTCGTCATACCAGCAATCCGCATCAATGATGTAACCATTGCTTTTCAGCTCGCGGAATTTGGCCTTGATGCCGTCAATGATGTCGCGGATCAGCGTGGCCGTGACCGGTTTATCCACCGCCCACATATGCGCCTCGGCCATGGTGTCGGCCAGCACTTGCGCGGTACGGGTGTAGTTTTCAAACAGGAAAAGCGGGTCATCCGAGCAGGTGCGGTTACCCCAGAAACGAAAGCCGTCTTTGCGGATAAGGGTGGTGACCCCTGCCTGATTGAGCAGGTCGGCATCGGTGCCGGGTGCCTGCAAATCCCAGAACACCGAGGCGCTGATACCGGTCACGCCGTTAACACCGACGTTGGACAGGGTTTTATGCCACCCCTGCTCCTGGTCGATTTTGGCCCGCAGGCCGAGGGCGCGTGCCGTGGCGTAGGCGGTGTTGCTGGCGTTGGTTGTGGTATCCCAGGCAAGGAAATCCGGCCAAATCAGCATCAGCTCACGCTGGCCAAAGTTGTCGCGGTATTTGAGGGCGTCAGGGAGGGTTTTACAGCCCCAGGCGCTGATATAGCCAAAGGCACGCAACGACTGGCAGACCGTGGCCAGTGCGGCGGCCACCTCTTTGGTATCCAACCCCGGCACGCCAAGGATGCGCGGCTTAACGCCGGTGACTGCCTGCGCCGTCAGTAGTGCCTTGATGCCGGTATATTGGCCGGTCGCATTTGCGCCGCCGATGATATTAGACGTGGTCTCAGCCGCATCTTTGCCCTCGGCGACGCGCACGACAACGGTGACCGGTTTGCACTGGTCAGCAATGGCTTGCAACGCAGCGGCCAGCGTGCCTTTTTTACCGGCCTTGCCTACCGCCGCCTGCACATCGGTGATCAATACAGGGACATTGAGCGGGAACATAACCGGGTCAGCGTCGCTGGCGGTACACACCATGCCGACAATGGCGGTGGAAACCGTTGAAATCACGCGGGTGCCGTCGTTGACTTCAATGACTCGCACACCGTGATGGTAGTCACTCATTGAGTTTACTCCGTGGTTGTTTGGTGTGGACAGCTTGCCGCCACGCAGGGTCGCGCGCACGTCATCGGCGTTGGAAGGCCCACCAGACAACGGCGCACAGAGATTGGGAGGGGGATGACGTCATGACGATCGTTTTCGCCGATCAATATGGCTGTATTGATCTACCGAATCGATTGGACGTGTTTTAGACGGACGGGTTAGGGTTTACCCAACGCGGCAACACCAGGGAATACCGCGTCAACAGAGAACAGCCCGCAAAATTTGCGGGCTGTTTTCCTTTCAGGCATCCGGGGGGGTTGGCCAGTCAATGTCTGGCGCGGCTTCAGTATCTACCCGATTAATCAGCACCCGGTAACGCATCCAGGCCAGTAACTGCGCCTGCTCATCGGCTGACGCTATCCCCAGCGTTTGCGCATCCTGCAACGGGGCGATCTTCTTTGTCGCCAATGCCAGCCGTTGTGATTTATCGACCTTGGCGGCCTCCACCGCCTGCGCTTTTGACGGCGGCGGGATATCGACCCAGCAGGGTAAACCCT
>ENA-OFCE01000044-OFCE01000044.1-metagenomes-genome-assembly--contig:-NODE-44-length-96822-cov-5.237850_pt1 | contig 96822 bp, 93 predicted proteins | sample MGYA00153388_OFCE01 | MGnify analysis MGYA00153388
TCGCGTATCTGCTGCAATCGGTGAATCGCTGTTTTCCGTTCGCGCAGCTCACGATGGACGATGTGGTCTCGGCGTGGTGCGGCATCCGTCCGCTGGCGGCGGTTCGCGCCGGCGAGCACAGTGCCAATTCGGCGTCGCGCGAGCATGCCATCACGCATCGCGAGGATGGTCTCGTGAGCGTGACCGGTGGCAAGCTCACGACGTACCGCGCCATGGCCGCCGATGTGTTGTCACATGCGCGCATTGCGTTGTCGAAGTCGGGGGCGTTGCCGTTGCTGATGCACGACGCGCGGCCAAGCGAATCGACGCCACTGCCCGGCGGCGACATCGTGTCGCGGGAAGCGGTCATGACCGCGGCGCGAAGCACGGCGCGCGACTCGGCGGTTGGCGAGCGCCTGGCGCTGGCGTACGGCAGTCGCTGGCGGAATGTGTGGAGCTACGTACAGCGTGACGCATCGCTCGGCCAACGACTCTCCGAAGCCTTGCCGTACCTGCTGGCCGAGGTCGCGCATGCGGTGGAGCGCGAGGCGCGGGTGATGGCGGCGCTCGGCCCGACCGGCTTTCCCGTCCCCCACATCCACGGCCTGTGCGAAGACGACAGCGTCATCGGCACCGCCTTCTTCGTCATGGACATGGTCGACGGCCGGATCATCTGGGACCCGACCTTCCCCGGCTTGACCCCCGCGACACGCGCCCGACATTTCGACGCGATGAACGCCACCATCGCATCGCTTCATTCGATCGACCCGGCGGCGATTGGCCTTGGCGATTATGGTCGCCCGTCGAACTTCGTCGAACGTCAGGTGGCGCGCTGGTCGAAGCAATATGAAGGCGATGTCGAGGCCGGCCGAGTTCCCGCGATGGACCGGCTGGTCGAGTGGCTGCGCGCGAACTTGCCCGCCGACAGCGGCGACGTGGCGGTCGTTCACGGCGATTTTCGCTGCGACAACATGATCTTCGCCGCCCACGCCCCGCGGGTTGCTGCGGTGCTCGATTGGGAATTGTCGACGCTCGGCGATCCCGCCGCCGACTTCGTCTACCATCTGATGATGTACCGCATGCCCGCCGGTATGTTCACCGGCCTGTCGGGGCTCGATTTCGCCGCACTCGGGATCCCGACCGAACAGGAATATATCGACGCTTATTGCGCGCGCACCGGCCGCGACACTTTGCCCCACATCGATTACCTTATGGCGTTCGTGATGTTCCGCCTTGCGGCCATCACCCACGGCATCCGCGGTCGATTGGCGCGCGGCAATGCCTCGTCCGATCACGCCGCCGCGACCGCCGCACTGACCGAGCCGATCGCCAACCTGGCGTGGAGCATCGCCCAAACCGCCCGGCTCTAAACCGCCCCAACCTGTCGCATCGCGGCACAGCCAGCGTGCGCGCCCTCGCCTTTTCACTTAGCCCAAGTTAAGCGCTTGGATCATAACGACTCGATAACCACGCTATAGGGGAGCGGTCGGCGGGGGTGGACAAGCCATTGAAATGGCCAAAGGCGGAAGCTCGCGTCAACGCGGGCCTGCCGACGTTCGCCTCGATCGCCAAGGATCTCGCACAGGTCCCGCTGGGTCGGCGAATCGCGACGTTGATCTTCATCATCCTTGCCGTCCTGCTCGCGCGCTACAGCTGGGAAACTCCAATCGTCGTTACCGACCCCGATGGCTCGAAGAATTTCTTCACCATCCCGATCGCTACCGATGCGGAGCGCGCGTTGTATGACGTGCGCGCATCCTACGCCGCACTCGCGACCCGCAAGGTGGCGCAGGAAAAACGCATCCTGCTCGTCCCCTTCACCCCCGACAGCCAGAAGCGGACGGGCAAGCGCTCGCCGCTCGATCGCACGACACTCGCCAATGCGCTGACCAACCTCGACGGCATGGGCGCCAAGGCAATCGGGATCGATATCTTGTTCGACCAGGCGCAGCCCGATGATCCCAAGCTGATTGCCGCGCTCCACGCGATGAAGACCCCGGTGTGGATGGGCTACGCAACCAACGCCTATAATCCGATTGACATCCTGCCGTGGCAGCAGGAGTTCATGGACGCGTTCATCGCCAGGACCGACAATCCGATGGTCCGCAAGGCCTCAATCCGGTTGCAGGCCGATACCGACAATGTGCTGCGCAACTGGCCCAACCAGCCACGCGACCTGCCGCCATTTCTGCCGGTGGCAATGAGCGGTCGCAATGCCGCCGCCAGCTATCACGGCAGCGTCCTGTACAGCGCGCCCAAGAATAACGAATATGACGTGTTCGCCTCGCTCCCGGTTGATCTGTTCATCGACCCCGCGGTCGCCCCCGCGCTCGCCGACCAGGTCAAAGGCCGCTATATCCTGATCGGCGGCGACCTGCCCGATTCCGACCAGTTCCTGTACCCGCTGACGCGCGTCAACAAGGAGACGACCGCAGGGCTCAAGGTCCACGCCTCGATGCTCGCTCAAGCGCTTGACCGACGAATGCCCGGCCGGATCAACGGCCCGGCCCTGTGGGTGCTCGCTATCTTCGTCGTCCTCGCCGGCGCTTTCACCTCGATGGTCGATGTCCGCCCGGGCGCGCTCAGCGTGCTGATCGTCGGGCAATTATTGTTCTTTGGCGCCGCACCGTTCCTGTTCGAATGGCGCGGGATCGACACGCAGGGCTTGCCCGCATTCGGCTGGATCGCGGGCTGGTTGCTGGCCTATATGGCGACCGAGGCAACGGTGAAGGCGATGGGCTCCGACCAGCGGCGCTTCGCCCAGTCGGCGCTCGGCAAATATCTCCCCCCCGACATCGCCGCGATGATCATCAAGGATCCGACCAAGCTGTCGCTGACCGGCGAGCGGCTGCCGATCTTCACGTTGTTCACCGACATTCAGGGCTTCACCAGCCTGAGCCACGTCATCCCGGCCGAACAGACCGCTTCGATCCTCAACGCCTATCTCGACGGGATGAGCGCTATCGTGCTCAACAATGGTGGCACAATCGACAAATTCGTCGGCGATGCGGTGGTCGCCTTCTGGGGGGCACCGATCGCGCGCGACGACGATGGCGACCACGCGCTCAACGCGGTGATGGAAATGCTCGCCTTCACCAAGGGCTTCGGCAGCGGCGACCCCGAACGCGCGATGCTCGGCAAGACCCGCATCGGGCTTCATTATGGCGAGGCGATCGTCGGCAATTTCGGCGGCGAAGGGCGGATCCAGTACACCGCGCTGGGCGACGCGATGAACACCGCCGCGCGGCTCGAGGGGGCCAACAAATATCTCAAGAGCACCGCCTTGGTCAGCGACGAAGCCCGCGCCCGGACCGAGACCCAGGACATCTTCCGGCCGATGGGGCGGATTACCCTGTCGGGCCGATCGACCCCGATCGTGGTGTGGGAACCATGCAATGACATCGACCCGAATTTGCGGGACGAACTGACCCGTTTGTGGCGTCAATATGAGGCTGGCGACAAGGAAGCATTATATGCACTTGAAGCCATCGCAGCAAAGTATGATAATGATATAGCTTTATCGGTCTTCGCGAATCGGCTCCGCCAGGCGGGGCCCGGCGGATCATATATTTTAGGGGAGAAGTGAAATGAACAGGTGGATGTTGGCTGGCTGCGGGATCGCGCTGGCAATGACGGCGGTCGCGGCCGAGGCGGCGGTGCTGGTGGTCCGGTCGTCGGGTCCATCGGCCAAGGCGTATCCGGCGGGGCGCGCCTTGCAGGAGAATCAGCCCATCGTGCTGCGCAACAATGACACGGTGATCCTGCTCGATTCGCGCGGCACCCGCACCCTTCGTGGCCCGGGCAGCTTCAGCACCTCGGTCAGCGCTGGCGGATCGACCTCGGCGATGGCCGCCTTGTCGGGCCAGTCCAACGCCCGCCGAAGCCGGGTCGGTGCTGTCCGTGGCAGCCCCACCGGCGCCACCTCGGGCCGCAACGTGTGGCAGGCCGATATCGGCCGCTCGGGCAATGTCTGCATCGCCAATCCTGCCGACATCGGCCTGTATCGCGCCAATTCGGACACCGCGGGCCGGGTGACGCTCAAGGAAGTTGGCAGCAGCCGTATCGCAACGGTCGATTTCGCCGCCGGGCAGAAGAATGCCGCATGGCCTGGGACCCTGCCGGTCGCTGCCGGTCACCGCTACGAAGTGCGCGGCATGGGCCCCGCGGTGACGCTCAGCGCTCGCCCGATCGCGCCGGTGCCGGCTGGCCTCGAGGGTCTTGCTCAAAGCCTGATCCGCAATGACTGCCAAGCGCAGCTCGACGTGCTGATCGACACCTTCGCGGGGCCGTCGGCGAGCTAGGCAGATAGCGGGCCGCATCCCGAGGAAGCGGCCCGCCTTCGCCCTCAATTAATCGGGAAACCCCGCCGTTTGAGCAACGCGGTCACGTCCGGATCGCGCCCGCGGAATTGACGATAGGCCTCGGCCCGATCGGTCTCGTTGCCGGTCGACAGCAAAATCGTGCGGAATTTGTCGGCGATGCCCCGATTGAACGGGTCGCCGGTTTCCTCGAACGCCGCCCAGGTGTCGGCGTCCATCGTTTCCGACCACAAATAGGAATAATAGCCCGCCGAGTAGCTGTCGGACGAGAACAGATGCCCGAATTGCGGCAGCCGGTGGCGCATCACCATCTCGCGCGGCATGCCGAGCTCGGCCAGCGTCGCTTTCTCGAACGCATCGACATCGACCATGCCATCTTCCTTGGTGTGAAGCTTCATGTCGACCAGCGCCGAGGACAGATATTCGACCGTTGAGAAGCCTTGGTTGAACGTTTCCGACGCCTCGATCTTCTTGACCAGGCTGGCGGGCATCGGGGCTCCGGTCTTATAATGTTTGGCAAATCGCTCGAGCACCGGCCGGGTAAGCAGCCAATTCTCGTTCACCTGGCTCGGATATTCGACGAAATCGCGCTGCGACCCGCCGAGCGACGGATAATATACGTCAGTCAACAGGCCGTGGATCGCATGGCCAAATTCGTGGAACAGGGTGGTGGCGTCGTCGAGCGTGATCAGCACCGGCTGTCCGGGGGCGGGCTTGGTGAAATTATTGTTGTTCGACACCAATTTGGGCCGCGACCCGAGCAGGCCCGACGTATCGCGATAGCCGGTCGCCCAAGCGCCCGAACGCTTGCCCTCACGCGAGTAAGTATCGAGGTAGAATAGGCCGATGACCTTGCCGGTCCTGGCGTGGGTCACCTCGAAGGTGCGGATGTCGGATTGCCACACCGGCACCGTCCCGGTATTTTCCTTGAACTTCAGATCATACAGCTGCTCGGCCGACCAGAACATGCCGTTGACCAAATTGCTGAGCTCGAAATAGGGCTTGATCTCATCCTGGCTGAGATTGAACTTCGCCTTGCGGACCTTCTCCTGATAATAACGATAATCCCACGGCTCGATCGTCCGAACGCCGTCTTTTCCCGCGAACGGCCGCATGTCGGCGACTTCCTCGTTGACGCGTTTTACCGCCGCCGGCCAGACGCGCATCATCAGGTCCATCGCCCGCGCCGGGGTCTTGGCCATCGTGTCCTGCATCCGTAGGTCGGCGTGGGTCTTGTAGCCGAGCAGATGCGCCCGGTCGGCGCGCAGCTTGACGATCTGGGCGATCAGCGCGTTGGTGTCGTTGGCGTTGCCATTGTCGCCGCGATTGACGAACGCCTGCCACACCTTCTGGCGAAGCGCGCGATTGCTGGCAAAGCTCAGCACCGGGTCGACCGCCGAACGGGTGTTGCGCACCGCGAAGCTGTCGGCTGGCAATCTCTTGGCCTTGGCGACTTCGGCTGCGGCATTGCGGACGTCGTCGGGAATGCCCGCCATTTCGGCGGCGCTGGCCTGGATGAAGGTCCCTTCATCGGCGAGCAATCGGCTGTTGAAGTCGGAGAAGGTCGAGGCCAGCTCCTGGTTGATCGCCGACACTTGCGTCTTTTGCGCGGGCGTCAGCTTGGCACCGCGGCGCACAAAGCCGTCATAGGTGCGGGTCAGCAAGCGCAACTGCTTGGCGTCGAGGCCGAGGCTGTCGCGGCTGTTGTAGAGCGTCTCGACCCGGGCGAAGAGCTTGGGATCGAGCGTGATCCGATCGAACGCCGCCGACAATTTGGGCGACCACGCCTTGTCCAGCGCCTGATAGGCCGGGGAGGACATATTGTCGGTCATCACGCCGAAGATGGATCCGACCTGCTCGAGCCGCTGGCCACCGCGTTCCATCGCTTCAATAGTGTTGGCGAAGGTCGGCGCCGCCGGGTTGTTGGCAGTTGCGGCCGCTTCGCGTTCGAGCTCGGCGATGGCGAAAGTGTAAGCTTCGTCAAACTGCTCGGGCTTGACTTGGTCCCACGGCGGAACCCCTTGGTATGGGCCGGTCCAGCCGGCCAGCAGGATATTGTCGGGAACGGGCACGGCGGCGGCCTCGACCGGCGCGGCCGCGACCGGCGGGGCAAGATCAGCCACGGCGACCGGCGCACCGGTCTGCGCGGCGCATCCGCCAAGCGCGAGGACGGCAACGCCACCCAGCAATATATTCTTCATGTCCATCTCCCACGAATATCATTGTTGGCATCGCTATACGAATGCAGCTGAATGCATGGCAACGGTGACTTCGACTAACCGCCGCTACCCTCGACCAACCTTCAACCAAGCAGGTCGCTGGCCAGCAACAGCAGCAGCTTGGTATCGATCGCCAGTCCCTCGGCGCGCTTGGCGGCGATGAAGCTTGCCACCTCGTCCGGCGCTACCAGATGGACATCGATGTCGTCTTCGACCTTGGTCCCGCCCGGCCGCACGCCATTGGCGCGCACCAAAGTGTAACCTTCGGCGACCATCCCCGGCGAACTGTGAAATTCGCCCAGCCGAGTGACATCCTCGGCCACAAAGCCAGTCTCTTCCTCAAGTTCCTTGAGCGCGGTTTCCTCGATCCCGAGGTCATCCTCGTCGCCGACCAGCCCGGCCGGCAATTCGATGCACCGCCGGTTGCCGAGCGGCGCCCGCGCCTGCTCGACCAGGATATATTTGCCGCCATGCATCGCGACGATCACCACCGCGGTCATCTGGCCGACGCGCTCGACATATTCCCACGCGCCATCGGTCACCAGGCGGAGATATTTCCCCTCCCAGCGCGTAACTTTCTCCGCCACCTACAGCTCGATCAACTTATCGGGGATTTCGTTGAGGTCGTCGCTGGTCTTGGGAAAATGTTCGGCCAGCACCGTCCCGACGCGAGCGACCGCGGCGACGATCCCGTCGCCCGGCCGCCCGGCCCTCACCTCGACCAGCAACGCCGCCATCGCCTCGCCCCACGTTTCAGGGGTGGTCACTGCAGTGATCGCCTCGTCGCCGATGATCTCCGCGCGTCGCTCGCCCATCGACAGATAGACGATGACCGCAGTCCGGCCGACGGTGCGCCGCTCGGCCGCCGCGCGAAACAGCATCAACGCGCGCCGCCGCACCCGCCGCGTCTTGGTCGCGCCCGGGGTCAGCATGAGCCGCAGCGGCATCCACTTCATTGCGTAGAGCGCAATCAGGAATGTCAGCAGCGCCGTCCCAAGCATCAACGTCAGATATTGCTGCAGCCCTGGCGGTTCGCTCCACCCCATCAGCCGGGTCCACAGCCCCTCGAGCTGGTTCGGCCAGACCGCGAACATGGCAATCATCAGAAATAATGCCGCCACCGCATAATGCAGCCCGACATCGTGGTAGGGATCGGACGTGTCGGCGGTGATGGCGACGATTTCGCCGTCGGTCCCGCCTTCGGCCGCGGCGATCGCGGTGCTGACCTTGCCGTGATCGGCCGCGCTCATCTGCCTTACCATCCGCCCGATGCTCCGCCGCCGCCGAACGACCCGCCGCCGCCCGAAAATCCGCCGCCGCCGCCACCGCCAAAGCCGCCACCGCCGCCCCAGTCGCCTCCGCCGCCCCAGTCGCCTCCGCCACCACCGCGCGATCCGCGGCTGATGGCGTCGAGACCCCACAGCACGACCAGCGGACTTATTCCGCTACCACCGTCGCGACCCTTGTAGCGCCGACCGCCGGCCGACCGAAGCAACGGCAGGACGACGAAGAAGAAGATTAAGATCACCAATGCGAACGGGAAACCGCTTCCGCTCGATTGTCCGCGTTTGCTCGCCTGCACGCTCGCCTGCTTGGCGCGCTTGGCGGCCTCGGCGGCGGGTAATTCCAGTTGCTGGATGATCGCGTCGGTTCCGGCGACGATCCCACCGCCATAATCATTCGCCTTGAACCGGGGGATGATCGCCTCGTTGATGATCACGCTCGACACCGCATCGGTGATGAACACCCGCGCGCCATAGCCGGTCTCGATCCGGACCTTGCGTTCCTTGGGCGCGACCAGCAGGATCACGCCATCGTCCTTGCCAACGCCGTCCTTGCCATTACCGCCAATCGCCCAGGTGCGCCCCAATCGATAGCCATAATCCTCGATCGTGTGCCCCTCCAGGCTCGGCACCGTCGCAACGACAAACTGCCGCCCGGTCCGCGCATCGAGCGCGCTGAGCTTGCTATCGATGTCGACCATTTGTGCCGCGCTAAGCAGATGTGCATCGTCGACCACGCGCCCGGTCAGCTTGGGAAATGTCTGCGCCGACGCCGGAACCGCGAGCATCAGCAGCGCCATCGCGAACAAGGCGAACCGCTTGATCATGCTGCCTTCCGCATTTCCGGGCGGCGGTATTGCGGGCGCTTGCGGTTTGACAGCAGCAAGGTGTCGATCCGCGCCACTCCAAGCTCGATCCCGGCCGCATAATTCCCGGCTTTGAACGGGACCATCATCTGCCGAAGGATCGCAGCCGCGCGGTCGTCGGTTAGCAACGCCTCGAGTCCGTAGCCGACCTCGATCCGAACTTTATGTTCCTTAGGCGCGACGAGCAAAAGCACGCCATTATCCAGATTCTTCTGGCCCACGCCCCAGCGTCGGCCAAGGCTCAATCCTGTTTCTTCGATCGACTTACCCTTGAGACTTGGAAGCGTCACCACGACCAATTGGTCGCTAGTCGCTTTTTCTAGCGCATCGCTCTTCAAAGTAAGTGCCCGCTCTGTGTCGGCATCAAGCAGATTAGCATTGTCCATCACCCTGCTGATCGTCACGCGCGGCGCTTCCGGTGCACTTCGTGCACACGCCGGACTCGCCAAAATGCCGAGTGCCAGACCGGCAACAGCGATGGAGCGCTTCACCTCAGCCTGCGGCGTTGAAGTCGACCTTGGGCGCGTCCTGCGATCCCTTGGCGGCCTCGAATGGCACCTTTGGCTTGGCGCCGTAGAAGATCTTCGCGCCGATCGCGTCGGGGAACGTGCGGATGCGCACGTTATACGCCTGCACCGCCTCATTATAATCGCGGCGCGACACCAGGATCGAATTTTCGGTCCCCTCGATCTGCGATTGCAGCGCGAGGAAATTGGTGTTCGACTTGAGATCGGGATAGGCCTCCTGCAGCCGCTGCAGCGGGATGATCGCCTGGGTCAGCTGGTTCTGGGCATTGTTGAACGCCTGCACTTTCGCCGGATCGCTGAGGTCGGCGGCGTTGAGCGTCACCCGCCCGGCATTGGCGCGCGCCTCGGTAACCTGCTGCAAGACCGTCGATTCCTGCTTGGCATAACCCTTCACCGTCGACACCAGATTGGGAATGAGATCGCTTCGGCGCTGATATTCGCTCTGGACGTTGGCCCATTTGGCGTTGACGTTCTCCTCGGCCGTCGGGACCGAGTTGAGGCCGCACCCGGCCAGGCTGACGGCGGCCAGCGGTGCAACCAAGGCGAAGCGGAAGCGAGTGGCGGTCATTGCTTAATCCCCTGTAAGAAACGTAACGTCGCAGTGACGTAGAAACTGCGCGGGACGGTTTCAATGACCAAAAGGGGCCAATCGTCATGCTCGGTGAATTCAAGACCTTCATCATGAAGGGCAATGTACTCGACCTCGCAGTGGCGGTAATCATCGGCGCGGCGTTCGCCAAGATCGTCGCCAGCCTGACCGACGACATCATCATGCCGATCATCGGCTCCTTGTTTGGCGGGCTCGATTTCTCAAGCAAGTTCATCACGTTGGGCGCAGTCCCAGCAACCTATCATGGATCGCCGACCAACTATGCGGCGCTGAAAGCGGCGGGCGTTCCAATGCTCGGCTATGGCAATTTCATCTCGGTGGTGATCGGCTTCGTGATCCTCGCCTTCGTCATCTTCATGATGGTCCGCTATGCCAATCGGCTGATGCCCAAACCCGCCGAAGTCGTCGCCGGTCCGAGCGAGACCGATTTGCTGATCGAGATCCGCGACGAGCTCAAGCGGCGCCCGTAGCCTTCTAACATGGTTAATTTTCGCGTGATTCGGCTGCGTTCACGACAAGGCGCAGCCGATAAGCGCCAAAGCACCAAAATATTTGAAGTCCGAGGGTTTCTGTTGCCCGGCACCCTCGGAAGCCGCTGGAATCCCCTTCTGTTGCCCGGCGGGGTCCGACCGCGCTTTTGTCCTAGTAACGTCTGACCGTTAGGCCGTCAGTTACGCGGCAATCGCAAGAGCCTGATTATCGTTGGCACTTGTGTGAATGAGCCTTTGCGGTGGTCTCCTACCGATCGGCAACCTGGCCTTTACCGCACTCGTCGATCCTATTTCGCCCCCATCAGCAATCCTCGCTCGCAAGGGCTGATGGTGGAGGCGCCGGGGTACTGCCCCCCGGGTCCGAAATGCTTATTCCACCAAATACTCTACCGACATAGCCAGCAAGCTGGCCCTGCCAAGATACGCGCTCGGCCAGCGATCTACAAGCACCACGCCGTGATCGACACGATTGACAAATCGCCCCGCGCGGGGGAACCGTTTCGCAAGCGATGGCGTTGAAACCTGTCTAACCAAGACACGACGCGCTGTCGTGGTCGAAAGCGTGTTTCCAACAAGGGGAATGAAAATGAAGAAATCCTATCTGATGATGGCCGGCGTTGCCGCGCTGTCGCTTGCCGCCTGCAACAAGACTGCCAATGAAGTTGCTGCCGACAACATCGAAGCCAATGCCGACAACACCGCCGACAACGTCGATGCGATGGCCGACAATGCGACCGGTGCAACTGCCGATAATCTCGGCAACCAGGCCGATGCACTCCGCGACAAGGGCGACAACGTCGCCGACAACGTCGCCGCCGGTGCGATGAACGAAGCGCAAGGCAACAAGGCCGTCAACGCCATGTAAGTCTTTCGGACCGTCCTCGGATGGTTCGACAGGAAAGGCCGGTACCGTTCGCGGTGCCGGCCTTTTTCGTTATCAGAGCCACCCCTCCGATCCCCGCATTCCGCGAATCCCAAACCTCACTAACCGCCGCGACGCGGTCACCGAAAGCGAACTCGGCGACGCGCAATTTTACCGCATGCCGGGAAGGCGATTCGTGGGGACGGTAAGCTTCGGATTTTGAGGGAGAGCGCCGCCGCCCTTCGACAAGCTCTGGACAGCCTTAAGGTAACTAAAGTTACCCAGTTCGCCGCCTTTTTGGGGGTGATTTGTAAACTTAAGCCTGTCCTGAGCGACGTCGAAGGGGATTTCGGGGCGAGCCGGCCCGAAAAGCGGCCAGCGTGGACATTTTCGACGATTGGAAAGAACGACGAAAAATGTCGCACAGTCCGGGGGCTGTAGGACAGCGTTAGTTCCCTGCGAGGTCGGACACTAAAGGCAACCGACTTTTCCTCTTTCTCGGCGTCCCCTAATCCACCGATGCGCATTCGAAACGCTTGAGGATGACTTCGCAGACCGTCCACCCGAGAGCAATTGCGACCAGCACCAATGAGCTATGCAATAGCCGCTCATTGCTTATCTGGCCAACTGTCTGGTCGATCAAAGATGCGGCAACGCTGATGAGCGACAGCGCGCCAAGATAGACAAACCCGACCACCGCCGCGAACGCAGTCGACGAAGAACGCCGAGCGGTCAGAAGTACGGCAACTCCAATCACCGCCGAACTCGTAACGATGGTGCCGAGGCTTGCCCCATCTGCGCCAAACGCCAAACCCGTAAGTGCAGCCGACAGGATGGCGGCCAAGACGCTCGGAAACTTCATCGCCATGTTTTGACGGAGCAGCCTCATGCCTGCAAGGGGCGCAAGGCCGGACACCGGCTCCCAATGGCAAGTTGGCGAGAAAAGCGCCCATGCTGCACCCCTGCGAAGGGAGGGGCCGAGACGCGGCGCACAGCGACGCCACCTTGTGGCGGTCTAGGCTCCTGCCTTCGCAGGAGAACAAGAAGTCAGCGACCGATTAAGTCTAATGTCGGCAATAGGTTGAAAGCGGACGTTGGTCCCTTCAGCTTAATGGCTTACGTGATCCGGCCGCTGTATCAAAGCGCGCCTCGCCGATATCTGGCGCATGTTTCGATGCAAAACGATAGACGACCAAAGCGATCCCTGACGTGGTTATTAAAATCGCAGCGGGCAACATGAATCCGTCCGGCCATGAGGCTCCGTGCGCCGAGAAGATCGCTGCCCCGACGCCGGTAGCCAGGATGACGCCCGTTCCACTGCGGGCAGGACTAGGTTCGTTCAAGTCAGATTTTCGCGCAGGCGAGGTTGCCGACCATGCTATGAGCAGAAGGAACCAGATTAGCCTGATCGTGTCGTCAATGGATTTCAAATCATCGAGCTGCGTTCGTTTAACAAACAAATAGAAAATGAGAAGATCGGCACCTGTCGCTATCAGAAAGAGCGACCCGAGGATGGGATGCCAGAAGCGCCGCGAAAGAAGCTTGTTTGCCATAGCTCAAAGGATGGAGGATCGCGCTAATGTCCGCAATGGGTCGAGAACGGACTTCAGCCTCCAAACCCCCTCAACCACCTTTCCCTCCACCCGCACCTCCCCTACTCCAGCCCGAATGACCGGCCCCGCCATTCCCGCCGCCACCCTCATCGTGATGCGCGACAATGCTCACGCGCCGCCCGACTTGCTGATGGTCGAGCGGGCGGCGAAGCTGGCGTTTGCGGGGGGGGCGATGGTGTTTCCGGGGGGGCGGATCGATGCCGCTGACGAGGCCGCTGTCGCCGCCCACGACACGCTGGACGCCGCCGCGCGGATCGCGGCGATCAGGGAGACGATCGAGGAGAGCTCGGTTGCGGTCGGGCTGTCGCCGACGCCCGATCCCGCGCTGACTGCAACGCTCGCCAAGGCGCTCCACGACGGCGCATCGTTCACCGATTTGCTCGCCGCGCACGGCCTGTCGCTCGATCTCGACCAGCTCACCCCGTTCGCGCGGTGGAAGCCGGCGTTTCACCAGGCGCGGATCTTCGACACTTTGTTCTTCGTCGCCGAGGCGCCTGCGGGCGACTGGCATCCGACCCCGCAGCCGGGCGAATGCGAAGCAGTGATCTGGATCGGCGCGGCGGAGTTGCTCGACCGCATCGCGGCAGGCCACGCGACCGCGATCTTCCCCACCATCCGCAACCTCGAGCGCCTCGCTTCGTTCGCCACCGTCGCCGAGGCCCGCGCCGACGCCCTCGCCCACCCGGTCGAAACCATTTCGCCGTGGATCGAGGAGGTCGACGGAGTCCGCTATCTCCGCATCCCCGACGGCCTCGGCTATCCCGTCACCCGCGAGCCGCTCGACCGCGTCAGCCGCGGCCTCCCCGCCTCGCCTTTTCCCGCCGCGTGAGCCGCGCGCTTCGGCGCTGGGCGATCGCCGCTGCGCTGCTCGTCCTGCTCGCCGTGCTGCTGGTCGAGGGTTCGGGCTATGTCGGCCGGCACCCGCAGGACTTCCCGTGGACGCGGCTCGACCTAGACCAGCGGGCGGGGCGGTTCACCGGCACCAAGCTTGCCGCGCTGGCCGACGATCCGCGCCGCTGCCGCGCCTTGCTGGCCAGGGCCGGAAGCCGCGATCGCGCCGCCCCGCCGCTGATCGCGCCGCCACCATGCGGCTATGCCGACGGCATGATGCTGGTTCCGCAGACCGCCGACGCGCCTGCCTATCGCCCAGCCGGGCTAATCACCGCCTGCCCGGTCGCGGCGGCGCTGGCGATGTGGGAACGCGATGTCGTCCGACCCGCAGCCCGACGCTACTTCGGCCAGCCAATCGTCGCCATCGATCACGCCGGAAGTTATTCGTGTCGCCATATCGCCGGACAAAGCGCGTTCAGCGAGCATTCGACCGCCGATGCGATCGACATCATGAACTTTCGCCTGCGAGACGGGCGAACTGTGTCCGTCCGCCACGGCTGGCACGGCGGCTCAGCCGAAGCGGCCTTTCTGCATGCGGTTCGGGACGGTGCCTGCGGCCTGTTCAGCACGGTGCTGTCGCCCGACTATAACCGCGCCCACGCCGATCATTTGCACCTCGACCAGGCGGCGCGGGGCGCGTGGGGGTGGCGCGGCTGCCGATAGCAATCGAGTCGCTGCACTGCACAAAGAAAAAGGGCCCGCGCCAATGGCGCGAGCCCCGTTCGCTACAGCTTGCGCCGCGGCTTATTTCAGATGGTTCGACAGATGCTTGTTCATCTCGAACATCGTGCAGCTATCCTTGCCGAAGACCTTCTTCAATTTGTCGTCGGCCAGGATTTCCCGCTTGTTGGCAGGGTTTTGCAGATTGTTCTTGCGAATGTGGTCCCACACCTTCGAAACGACTTCGCTGCGCGGCATCGGATCGTTGCCGATGATCGCGCCGAGTTCGGGCGACGGCTGAACCGGACGGGCAAGCCCGCCCCCTGCTTTACGACCCGTCGTGCCTGCTGCTTTTGCCATATGGCCCTCCTGTTGTGTTCGATGCTCGATAGAGCGCAATCCAAAGCGCTTGGCAATGCCCCTTGGGAGGGGAATCCCCTAGGGGCGGATGACCGGAAACGGGACGACCTTGTTGGCCGCGTCATGGCCAATGTCGGCCCGCCCGCCGAAGGGGATTCCCGACCGCATGCACCAGTCGCGCACGATCGCCTCTTCCTCGCTTTGAAAATTCGGTGTGTTTTCAATGACATCGCTGACCCTGCCGAGACGTAGCCTGCGGACCTTGCGGACCGCCTCGCTGCCGGTCAGGTGGAACATCGCCCGGTCGATCCGGTAATATTGCTCGCTCACTTCCTCGATCAGCAGATCGACCCCCGCAAAGTCGGGTTCGAGCGGCGTCCCGAGTAAATTCGACAGGACGGTCAAGTTGAACGCCATCGTCGGGCCGCCGAGGCCAGTCTCCAGCGCTGAGTCGCTGCGCTGCACCATCCAGTCGAGCGCGCGGCCGACCGCCGCCTCGCCGCCGTCGCGCAGCACGTCCTGCGGCATCGGCCCGTGCGCGACCTCCATCCCCGCCTTGTGCAATCCGGCGAGCAGGAACCCCGCGTCGCTATAGCCGAGGTAGGTTTTGCCTTGCCCCCCGCCATTTGATGCCCGCAGTGCTGCTTCGGCGATCCGGTTCGACCCATAGCCCCCGCGCGCAAACCATATTGCGTCGATCTCGGGATCGGCCATCACCTCGACCAGCGCCGCCAGCCGCGCTTCGTCGGGCCCGGCGAAATGTCCCGCGGTGAGGAAGCATTGCGGGTGGATCATGAGCGCGCAATCGCCCCGCGCGGCAGCGATCGCCTCGACCCGTGCGGCGGCGGTCCGATCCAGGCTGCAACTCGGCGCAACGACCGCGATTTTCATCTGTGACCCCATTTGCAACCCGCGCTGCAACTCCATAGGGCAGCGGCGATGAGCAATTCCACCACCTATTTTTTCTGCGGCATCGGCGGCAGCGGCATGTTGCCATTGGCGTCGATCCTGCGCGCTCGCGGATCGCGCGTCGCCGGGTCGGACCGCTCGCTCGACGCCGGCCGGCTGTCTGCCAAGTTCGATTATCTGCGCGCGCTCGGGATTTCGCTCCACCCGCAAGACGGCAGCGGCCTGACCGCGGGCACGACGTTGGTCACGTCGGCGGCGGTCGAATCCACCATCCCCGACGTCGTCCGCGCGGTCGAACTCGGGCTCGACATTGTCACGCGCCCCCAGCTTCTCGCGCAATTGCTCAACGCCGCGCACAAGAGCGTCGCGGTCGGCGGGACCAGCGGCAAGTCGACCGTTACCGGGATGATCGGCTGGATCCTCCACGCCTGCCACCGCCAGCCGACGGTGATGAACGGGGCGGTGATGAAGAATTTCGTCTCGCCCTCCTCGCCTTTCTCCTCGGCATTGGTCGGCGACCCCGAACTGTTCGTCAGCGAAGTCGACGAGAGCGACGGCTCGATCGCACTCTACCGCCCGAGCGTCGCGGTGCTGACCAACGTCAGCCTCGACCATCATTCGATGGACGAATTGCGCAGCCTGTTCGGCGCCTTCCTGTCCCGCGCGAGCAAGGCGGTGGTCAACCTCGACAATCCCGAATCGCGCGCTATGGCCGACACCGTCCGCGACGCCGCCGGCTATGGCTTCGACAGTCCGCAGGCTGCCTTCATCGGGCGCGATCTCCAGCTTGGCCCCAACGACTGCTCGTTCACGGTCGAGGCGAACGGCGATAGCGCCCGCGTCGAACTCCAGGTCCCCGGCCGCCACAACGCCTCCAACGCGCTCGCCGCGATCGCCGCCGTAGTCGCGCTCGGGGTCGCGCTGCCCGACGCCGCCGCCGCGCTTGGCCGGTTCGAGGGATTGAAGCGCCGGCTCGAAATCGTCGGCACCGCCAATGGCATCACCATCATCGACGATTTCGCGCATAATCCCGACAAGATCGCTGCCAGCCTCGCCACGCTCGCGGCGCATCCCGGGCGCTTGCTGGTGATGTTCCAGCCGCACGGCTTCGGCCCGCTGGCCAAGATGGGCGACGAACTCGCCGCGACCTTCGCCGATGGGCTGCGCGATGGCGACAGGCTGTACCTCCCCGATCCGGTCTATCAGGGCGGCACGGTCGACCAGTCGCGCGGGTCGGCCTGGCTCGCGGAGCGTATCGCACAGGCGACGTATTTGCCCGACCGTTCGGCAATCGGCGACGCGATCGTGGCGGTGGCTGCGTCCGGGGACCAGATCGTGATCATGGGCGCGCGCGACGACACGCTGAGCGAATTCGCCGCCGAGTTGCTGGGGCGGCTCTGAGCTTGGCCGAATTATTCCTCGACTGCGACGGGGTGCTCGCCGATTTCGACGCCGGGGCGATCGTCTTGCTCGGCATGATTGCCCAGCAATATCAGGACACACACGGGAAAGGCGACTTCTGGCGGCGCCTCGCCAGCGCGCCCGATTTCTATGGTTCGCTACCGCTGATGGCCGATGCGCGGCTGCTGTTCGATGCGGTGGCGCATCTTGAACCGACCATCCTGACCGGGCTGCCGATCGGCAATTGGGCGGCGCCGCAGAAAGTCGCGTGGGCCGAACAGCATTTTCCCGGCACGCCGATCATCACGACCATGGCGCGCGACAAGTTTCGCCACATGACCGGCGCCGACGTGCTGGTCGACGACCGCACCGATCACCGCGCGGCGTGGGAAGACGCGGGCGGGACGTTCATCCATCACCGCGACGCGCGATCCAGCCTCATTGAACTGGCGGCGATATTCCCGTCGGTGACCGTCCCCGCCTGAACGGCAGCGCCGACCATTCGCGCACATTGGTCGGTTCGTTGAGCCCGTCGAGCCCGACCTCGGGCCACTCGCCCTGATCGGGAAAATAGGCCGTCCCGAACAGCCAATCCCACAACGGCGTCGCGGCGCCGAAATTGCGGTCGAAATGCCTGGGCTCGAGCGAATGGTGGATGCGGTGATAACGGCTGTCGACCACCACCCGCCGCATCACCCGCCCGAGCTGCAGCCGGGTCGCCGAATGCAGATAGATCGGCTGCCAGCTCAGGATCAGCCCGACCAGGATCGGCCGCGGCCCGAACGCCGGGCTAAGCATGCTCAGCGGCAGCGCGACGAACAACGCGAACATCAATATTTCGGACCAGTGATGCCAGCTGTTGAGCGCGCTCAGATTGCGGATCGAATGGTGCGGCGCGTGCCACCGCCACAGGAAGCGATGCTGCGCGCGATGCTCCCAGTAGAACAGGAAATCCTTGGCCAGGATCACCGCCAGCCCGGTGACGATCGCCGCCGCCCAGGTCGGCAACCCGAGCAACACTCGCGGATCGATGTTGGGCGACGCCTTGCTCGCCCCGACCAATGCCAGCACGACCGCGGTCAGAGCGACCTGCGCACCGACATAGACCAGCCAGATCCTGAGGCCCGTCCAGTTGCGCTCGGGCTTCGGCGCGCCGCGCTGCGGAAACGCCAGCTCGACCCCGCGAAACAAGGCGAGGCCCGCCAGCAAGCCGGCGAGCGTTCGCATCGCATCGTTGAAAATGAGTTCAGGCAGCAGCGGCGACGTCAACCTTCTCGACCCACTCGGGCCAGAACACTGGCTCGCGGTTCGACCAGCCGGCTGCGGTCGCCGCGCTTTCACTGATCGACTGCAGCAGGATGCGGCGGCGATCGGGGTGGAGATGCGGCAATGATGCGGCGGCACAGAATGCAGCGGGCAGCCACGGCCGGACGCTCGCGCCGAGCAGCCGCTCGTAGAGGAAGCGGAACGAGGCGAAGCTCGGCAGGCGGTCCTGGCCTAGGTCGAATGCCGACAGCGTGACCAGCATCCCCATGAACGGTTCGATCATGTCGAGCCCGCTGTCATCGGGGATCTGCATGCGAAGATGGTCGATCTGCTTGTAGAACCGGCCCTGCGCGCGGATCGAGGCGGCTTCGCCTTCGTCGCGGGCCCAGATGTCGATCGGGTCGGCGCGCCCGAAACCAATATCGAGCGAACGACGAACGTAGCGCTGCGTCGCCTTGGGAAAGCTGGCGAATTCCTTCAGCTCTGAAATCAGCAGCGCTCCCCCGGCTGGCTGACTGGTACGTGTCGTCATGAATCCGACTCCTCTTGCCTGGGAAGGATCATGCAGCAAAGGTGGTTGCAAATTGCTTAACCACGATCCCGCCCCCCATTCACATTGAATCAGGGGCTTGGGCTCGCGGCAAGTACCAATATTTCACACCGGCGCGATGGCGCGCGCGGTGTGGGAATATTGCAACGGGGTGTCACCCCAGTGACGATGGGGTTATTTTTCCTCGGGGAAGCTCGAAGATGGCACGGGTTCGTTGCCGCCGGGTTGGGTCGCGGCGATCGGATCGGACGCATCCATCGACTGATCCGATCCAACATCCGTCTTGGTATCAAGGTCTTCGGGGTTCTTCTTGAGCTTCAGTTCAAGCTCGCGCTCGGGCGGCAGCTTCTGGGTCAGCGCGGGCGCGCCGGTAGCGGCGTGGGGCCGCGTCGTGTCGGATTGATCGGTCATGGTGATTGTTCCTCCCTCGAACGTGTCAAGCAAACGATTGGCGCGCCCCGCCCGTTCCCTCGCCCTCGCACAGCCGATTGTTCGACCGGCGGCGGCATGCTTCTGCCAAGCGACGCCCGATGGATTGCGCCCGACCGCCCACGTCGCCACTGTCGCCATCATGGCTTCCGTCCCGATTTCCACCGAGCGCCGCTTCGCTGACTGGCGGCTGGCGCTCAAGACCATCATCGGCTTCTGGCTAATTTACGCACTGACCGTGGTTGCCCGCGCGTTGCTTGGATCCGATCCGATCGCGACGCTCCAGAACAAGTTGATCATCATCACCATCGGGATCGTGCTGACCGGCATGGTCTATGCCGCCATCGCGGGGTTCGGCGGGACCGACGGCAGCAACCGGCGCAAGGCGATCGTCGCTGGCCTCGCCTCGTTCGTCGCCGCCTGCGCAATGTCCAGCCTGCTGCTCCTCGCCGAGGACAAGATGCGCGAGAGCCGCGAGGAGTTTCGTTATCAGGCGCAGGAAGGCTTCATCATCATCGAGAAGGGCAACAAGATCCGTATCGAGCGGACCGCGTCCGAGCCGCTCGTCCTGACGATGCCCAAATTGCACCAGCTCGATGGCAGCAAGAAGATCCGCCTCGCCGCCGATGCCACGGTCATCTGGCTGTTCTTCTTCGCCGCGTGGAGCGCCTTCTATCTCGCCGCGGTCGCCCAGACCCAGGCGCTGCGCGCGCAGCGCCGCGCTGCCGAGGCCGAAAGCGCGGCGCAGACCGCGCAGGTCCGCGCGCTTCGTTACCAGGTCAATCCGCACTTTCTGTTCAACACGTTGAACTCGCTGTCGTCGCTGATCATGACCGGTCGCTCCGAACGCGCCGAGGAAATGCTGCTCGCATTGTCGACCTTCTTTCGCACCAGCCTGTCGATGAACCCCACCGCCGATGTCACGCTGGCCGAGGAAATCGACCTCCAACGGCTATATCTCGACATCGAGACGATCCGATTCCCGAGCCGGCTCAAGGTCGAGATCGACGTCCCGCACGAACTCGAATCGACCCGCCTGCCCGCTTTGATCCTCCAGCCCTTGGTCGAAAATGCGATCAAGTACGGCGTCTCGCCGACGGTCGACGTGGTCACCCTGACCATCGCCGCCAAGGCGATCGACGATCACCGCCTCGAGGTTCGGGTGACCAACACCGGAGGCACCGGCAAAACCAGGCCCCGCGGCCGCCGCGACAGCGACCGGATCGAGGGCACGGGGGTCGGCCTCGCCAACGTCTGCCAGCGGCTCGAGGCGCGGTTCGGCGGCAAGGCGACGTGCGACTATGGCCCGCTCGACGATGGCGGGTTCGAAGTCCGGCTGACACTGCCGCGAGTTCCCGCCGATGGATGATCCGCCGCTGCGCATCCTGATCGCCGACGACGAACCGCTCGCCACCGAACGGCTCCAGTTACTGCTCGCGCGCAACGTCGGGATCGACCTCGTTGGTACCGCCAGCGATGGCGATGGCGCGGTCCGACTGGCCGAAGCACTCAACCCCGATGCGGTGCTGCTCGACATCGCGATGCCCGGCATGGACGGGATCGACGTCGCCCGCGCCCTGGCCCACCGTCGCCCCACCCCAGCGGTCATCTTCATCACCGCCTTCGACCAGTTCGCGGTCGCGGCGTTCGAGGTCGCGGCGGTCGATTATCTGATGAAGCCGATCGAGCCCGCGCGGCTGACCACCGCGCTCGATCGCGCGCGGCTGTATCTCAAGAATCGCGCCGAACAGGCCGAGGCGCACGACAGCAGCGACGTCTCGCCGTTCCTCGACGAATTCTGGGCCTCGGACCGCACCGGGCTGGTCCGCATCGCCTCACGCGATATCGACCGCATCACCGCCGAGCGCGATTATATGCGGCTCCATGTCGGCGCGCGCAGCTGGCTGATCCACCATTCGATGGCGGCGCTCGAGGAACGGCTCGATCCGCAGACCTTCGTCCGCCTGCATCGCTCGGCGATCGTCCGTCGCGAATTCATTGCCGGTTTCTCGCGCAATCCCTCGGGCCGCTGGATCGCGCGCCTGGCCGACCAGAGCGAACAACCCGTCGGCCGCCTTTACGCCGACCGCGTGCGGAGCATCGCCGGCCGCTAGGTCGCGCTCTTGCGATCGACCGCCCCGGCCACCGCCACGTCCCAGGTGACATTGCCGAGCGTCCGGAAAATATCGGGGATCGTCTCGACCGCGATCAGGATCGCCAGCGGCGCCACCGGCACCCCCATCGCATAGGCAATCGGCGCGATCGAGGTGAAGAAGCTGATCTGCCCCGGCAGGCTGACCGCGCCATAGCTCGCCACTGCGGCAACCGCCGTCCCCGCGATCAAGGCCGGCATGCCGACCTCGACCCCCATCCAGTGCGCGACATAGACCGCCACCGCGACATTCACCGCCGGCCCGGTCGCGCGAAACAGCGCCACCGCCAGCGGCAAGCTCACGTCGGCCCCCGTCTCGCTGACCCCGAGCGCCCGCGTCGCGCCGAGCATCGCCGGCAGCGACGCGAGGCTCGACTGGGTCGAGATCGCCACCGCCTGCGGCCCGATCATCGCCCGCGCAAAGGCTGGCAATCCGCCGCGCCCGAGCGCCCCCACCAGATAGGCGGCGAGCGTCACCAATATCCCGACCGCGCTGACCAGCACCACATAATGCAGCAGCGCCGTGAATGCCGCGCCGCCCGCGCCTGCACCAACCGCAAAGGCCAGTGCGAACACCCCCAACGGCGCGACCCACAACACCCAGCCGATCACCACCAACAAGGCGTCGCCGACGCCTTCGAAAAACTCGACCACCGACTTGCGGCGGTCGGCGCCGATCCGGGTCAGCGCCAGCGCGAAAATCAACGCGAACACTACCAGCTGGAGCACCTGTCCTTCCGACGCCGCGGCGACGACGTTGGGCGGGATGATCGATTTGAAGAAGTCGCCAACCTGCGGCACCGCCGCCGAGGCGGCCGCCGGATCGAGCGCCGCAAGCCCCGCGCGAAGCGCCTGCGCGGCATCACCCGGCAACGGAAACACCCGCAGCAACAGCGTCATCGCTACCGTCCCGAACACCGCCGACGCGGTGCACACGATCACGAACCACGTTACCGATCGCCCCGCGACCCGCCCCGCATTCGCGGCCTCGGCACCGCGCGCGATGCCGGTCACCAGCAGCGCAACGATCAGGGGAATGACGGTCATCTTCATTGCGTTGAGCCACAGCCCGCCGACGATCGTCGCCGCCTGCAGCGCGGGTTCGCGAAACCCGTCGCCGCCGCGCGCCGTGATCGCACCGACGATCAGCCCGATCACCAGCGCCAGCAACACCCACACCGCCTTGGCGCCGGTGATCGGCTTGGCAGCCTTCGCCTCGGCAGCCTTGCTCATCGCGGCTTGCGGAACTTCATGATGAACCGATCGGTCTTGCCGCGGATCGCCGGGTTGAACACCAGCAGGCTGTGGTCGTCCGCCGGGTTGCGCAACAAATCACTCTGCGCCTCGAGCTTGAACCCGGCGCGGATGAAGTCGGCCTTGACCACCGCCGGGTCGATGCGGTGCATCTTCTCGACCGTCACGCGCGGGTCCCCGGGGTTGGCGATATGGTCGACCACCCCGACCACCCCGCCCGGCTTGATCGATGCATAGATCGTCTTGAGCCACGCGTCGGGGTCCATCCTGACCACCTTGTTCTTCGCGCTTTCCCAATAGACGTCGTGATAATCCAAGTTGATCAGCATGAAGTCATAGCCTGCAACGGGCAGGTCCGGCGCCTCGAACGGGCTGGTCCGCTCCCACGCATTGGGGTGCGTCGCCCTGAAGGCGGTGAATTTGTCGTAGCTGTCCTGGTCGTAAAACTGGCTCGGCTCCCAGATCGTGACGCGGCCCTTAGGTCCGACGATCGCGGTGGTGATTTCCGCCCAGTACAGATTGCCGCCGAACGGGTCGGCGACCCGCATGCCCGGCCTTAGTCCGAGGAAGCGCAGCACTTCGGCCGGCTTGCGACTGGCGTCGAGTTTGACATTCTTCTCGCTGCGATGCGCGCCGTCCGCCACGGCCGCTGCGTACACGTCCGACTTGCCAGCGCTCGCCGCGGGGCTCGCCATCATCAGCGCCATCGCCAGTCCGGTTCCGATCATCCACCGCATCGCCAGTCTCCTCCTGTTTCGCCGCAACGCTAGCGCCGCTTGATCGCATAGGGAACTGCTGTTCGACCATCGTCGTTTCACGTCCATGGCCTTCACCCAGCTCGATCCCCCGCTCCCCCTGCACGTCGTCGATCGCGGCAACGGCACCGCCGTCGCGGTGATCGATTACGGGCCCGAATTCGACTTGCTGTGGGTGGTCGGGTTCGACGATGGCGGCGAGATCTGGTGCGTCCCCAATCCGCAAGTCCGGCTCCAGGCCAATTGGTCGATGGGCCGAAGCAAGAAACCCGCCCCCGGCAAGATCGCCTCGATCGCGGGTTAGCAAAAGTCGCGTTCAACGCACTTGGCTAAGGCGCGATGACAAACCTGATCAACGGAGTCGTGATGGTGCTTCGGATTGGCTGATTGCTGCGGTCGCGTGCAGGCTTGAACACGGCACGTTCCTCGATCACCTGGCACACAACGGCATCGATCGACGCTGATCCGCTCGTCTCGACCGTTACGCAATCGACGACTTTGCCTTTTTCATCGATCATCAAAAACGCCCGCGTATCCCCCGTTTGCTTGGTCTTCATCGCGTCGGCTGGATAATCGCCCTCCTTGAACAGATTATATAATTTGCCGGTTGGATGCGGCGCGTCGGCTGGCTCGGGGAGTTTGCCGTCGGTCATTCCCCAATGACTTCTAAGGTCGGCAACGCATTGATCGAGGGTTCGGTCGAGCGCTGCGGTCGATCCGAATGCCACATCCGCCGCCATCGACCTAGGGGTATTGGGAAGTCCGTCGGCCTGCTTGGCCAGTTTCTCCCCCGCCCAGATCTTGAACCGGCCCGCTTTATGGACGCGCGCGGCATCGGCCGTCGGCAAGATCGTCATCAGCCCCCGCCGCTTCCAGGTGCTGAGGGGGTAAATCAGGCTGCTCGAATTGAGGGCCGGTCCCCCGACGTCGAGCTCAACCGTTGAATCAAGTTGCCGAACGCGGTCGGCCTTGCCGGGTCCTTCGATGACGAAGCGGGTCGTCAGGCCCAACGGCGATGGCCGGATGGCAAGCACATAATCACCAAATGTGCGCTTGGCCGTGCAGGCGCGATCGGAATATTGCACTTGCCACTTGCCGGTCGGCTGCAACGGCGCTGCGACCGCTGGCTGACCCGCCACGGCCAGCGCCGCCATCATCGAGGATAAACGCAACATTCGTCCACGATGCGCAAATCCTGTTTGCACCGCAAGCGGACATTTAATCTGCGCCCCACGCATCGCTCTTCCGCGTCGCGCGTTCAGGCCGCGTCAGTATAGCTTATCAAGGAGTACCAGCATGTTAAGCTCGACCGAAAACACCACGATCCTCAAGACCCTCACCTCGACCCTTAACGACAGCGTCAACGGCTATCGTGAGGCTGCCGAGCATGCCGAGGGCAGCCAGTTCCAGCAGATCTTCCGCGACAATGCCGCCGAGCGCGCGCGCGTTGCCGGCGAATTGCAGGGCGAAGTCCGCCGCCTTGGCGGGACCCCCGACGAGGACGGCACAATGCTCGGCAAGACCCATCAGGTCTTCCTCGATTTGAAGGCGGCTGTTATGGGTCGCGACGACAAGGCAATCGTCAACGAGGTCGAGCGCGGCGAGGACTATCTCAAGGAGAAGTTTGAGACTGCACTTGCCGACACCAACCTCGCCGCCGAAAGCCGCACGATTGTCGAGCGCGCGTATCAATCGGTCCGCAAGGGCCATGATCAGATCAGTCAACTCAAGCACGGCCTGGAGGCCTGAACCATGAGCATTTTCAGCGCGATTAAGGATGCGATTTTCGGCCATAAGGCGGTCGCACCCGCCGATCAGACCGCACCTGTCGGGGGTGATATTTCCGCAGCCCCCGCCGCGACCACGGTCGATGCCGGCCCCGTCGATGTCGAGCAAGTGCTCAATGACATGTCGGCCAACAAGGGCGATCCGGGCCTCAACTATCAGTCGTCGATCGTCGATTTGATGAAGTTGCTCGGCCTCGATTCAAGCCTCGATCACCGCAAGCAGCTGGCCGACGAACTGGGTTACACCGGCGCGCAGGACGGGAGTGCGGAGATGAACATCTGGCTCCACAAGGAAGTCATGCGCCAGCTCGCTGCCAACGGTGGCAACGTGCCGGCATCGATGACCGCTTAAGCGGATCGTTCGATCGAAAATCGGGGCGGCGGGCGAAAGCTCGCCGCCCTTTTTCGTGCCCGCCCCTGTTGGTGTCAGACGACCGTCTGGCCGACCGTCATTTGCTGGACGATCTTGATCGCCTCGTGCGCCGCCAGTGCCGCGCCTTCCTGCCACAATCCGACATAGCTCAAATGCTCGCCGGCGAAGACGATCGGCCCTTCGGGCCGGCACAGTTCTTCATAAGCCGGGCCGCGCTTGTCCTCGCCAAAGTCGCGCCCGATCGCGCCGACTCCCTCGCTATACGGCACCTGCCCCCAGTTGATCGCCACCGGCGACCGCAGCTCGCGTCCGTGCCCGGGATGTAATGCCTCGATCGATCCGGCGCTGATCGCGATCTGCTCGGCGATCGGCAATTTGGTGAACGCCTCGGGCGTATCCTTGTGGGTCCAGCCCGCCACATAGGCGCCGACGATCACCCCGCGTGGCGAGTGGAAGCCATGCGACGGATAGATCACATTCTCGTTGAGCCGGTCGGTCCACGCCAGCCCGCCATAAATATGCTCGCGCTCCCAGAAGCGCGGCGCTTCGAACGCCACCTTGGCGCTCTTGAGATACTCGACGCCCTTCAGCGCCGCCTTCTTGGCAGGCGAGAAATCGCTCGGGACCCGCGCCAGCACCGGTGCCGGCAGCGTGCACACGCAATAGTCGGCGCGCGTCACGCCGCCCTTATGCTCGATCCGCACCCCCGCGCCCTCGCGCCGGATCGCGCTCACCGGGGTGCCAAGCACGACCGCCGACTTCACTTGCTCGAACAGCGCCGCGGCAATCCGATCCATGCCGCCAACCGGCTGCATCATGGTCGCCTGCATGTCCATGATCTGCTCGAAAAAATAAGGGAAGACGACGCTTTCGTTCGGCACCAGTTGGCGCGGAGTCAGCGTTCCGACTGCCTTGGGCGGGCGGTCGTAGGCGCCCGGCCAATTGGCGTAGCCCGAACTTACCGTCGCTTCATATTTGCCTTGGCGGTTGAGCCCCGAATAGCCATTGAGAAAACCGCGCATTCCGTCGCGCTCTTCCTTTGACAACGCCGCGTCGAGCGCATGGCCGTCGATCGCCTTGGCCAGCAATTCGCCGATCAGCCCGCGCATGTCGTTGATCATCCGCCGCTGCGGCTCGACATGCCCGCCGAAATCCCACCCCGCCGAAGCGTTCGAATTGACGAATACCTCGAGCGGAACGCCCAACCGCTCGGCATAGCTCAGGATCAAATGATGCGTGCTCGGCAGTCGCGCCGGACCAGCGTTGAAATATTGCCCAGAGCTAAAGTTTGTCCGCTGCAACGGTCGGTCGATCTGCTCGATGCGCTCCTGGCCGCGGATTGACCACACGCGTCCGCCGACCCGCTTGCGCGCCTCGATCACCGTCACCGCATAGCCCGCCTTGCGCAGCTCGTAAGCCGACACCAGCCCGGCAATTCCCGCACCGAGCACGACCACGCGCTTGCCCGCGCCGCTCCCCTTGGGAATCGCGAACCGCGCCGCCTTGGCCGATGCCGGCGAGTCGACCCCCATCGCCTGCATCGCCGCCAGGCTCAATCCAGCCCCGCTCAGCAACCCCATCTCGCCCAGCAATTTCCGCCGTGTCAGCGCCATGTCACTATCCCCCCGGAAGTCCGACTGTTCAATCTCGACTCGCACTCGAACGCTGCGCTTCGGTTGAAGCACTTGCGCTAAGGCTTGCGCAAGCAGACACTGCGCCCTCACTTCACAGGGAGTCGACAATGAACCGCTTGCTGCTCGCCCCTATGCTCGCTCTAATGTTGATTGCCCCAGCCCCGGCCGCGGCCCCCGCTGCCACCGCGACGATTACGCTCACCAGCTACCGCTTCAGCCCCGGCCCGATTTACCTTGCCGGCGGAGTCCCGGTGCGGCTGGTGTTCGTCAACAGTGCGGGCAAGAATCATGATTTCACCGCCAAGGAATTCTTCCGCGCCTCGCGCATGCTGGCCGGCCGCGCACCAGGCGGCGAAGTCGAGGTCGATGCCGGCCAGACCAAGATCGTCGACCTGATCCCGGCACGCGGCACCTACAACGTGCATTGCGGCAAGTTCGGCCATTCGATGCTCGGCATGAGCACGACGATCATCGTCGGCTGATCAGCCGCGCCACCGTCAACGTCTTGCGCAATCGCTCGGTGCGGGCTTGCCGGCGAAGCGATCGGCGATCCATGCCAGCGTCGCGGCGGCGCTGTCCTTCGCGCTGGTCGCATGCCCTTCACCCGAAATCGCGATCGACCGCACCCGGTTGCCTGACCGGCATAACCCACGGACATGGGCTGCAGTCACTGCCGGCGCGACCAGATCATCCTTGGCATTTTGCGCGATCAGCAACGGCACCCCGATGTTCGCAATCGTCGGGCTATTACGCCGCGCCAGCCCGGCCCACGGCTCGATCCGCCCGATGTCGATCGACTGCAGCCGGCTATTGAGCACCGAAATGCCCAGGATCATGCCCAGCTTCGGCTTCATGTTGAGCGTGATGCAATTATTATCCGCCAGCCGCGTGATGATGCCCTGCGTCTGCCGATTGCCAAGGCTCGACAGCGGCGCTCCATAACTCACCGACCAGCTGCGCCCGATATAGGCGGTGAAGAAGCTTTTCAGCGCGCGGTTCGATGTCGATCGCAAATTCTGCGCCAGATCGGTCGGCGGCGCTGCTGCCGCAGCCCCCACCAAGGTCAGGTCGGGCGCATAAGCGCGCGATGTCTGCGCGGTCCACAATGCGGCATGTCCGCCCTGCGATTCGCCCCACACGGCATAGCGACTGCCGGCCGCCGCGCCCGGGATAGACCGCGCCGCGCGGACCCCGTCGATCACCGATCGCGCCGTATCCTCGCCGATCAGGAACGGATGCATCCCCGCGCTTCCAAGCCCCGGATAATCGGGCGCGACCACGACATAGCCGTTCCTGACCGCCCCAAGCCCGGCCGTGACGCTCCAGAAATCCTTGCTCAACGACGGTGCGCAGCGGCTCGCCACGCCCCACGTACCATGGGTCCACGCCAGCACTGGTCGCGCTTGGGCCGGTACCGCCTCACGCGGCGCGACCACCATCCCGGTCACCTCGCGCGGTCTCCCGGCGGCGTCGGTGGTCCAATATTTCACCCGCCACGCCTGCATCCCGGCCGGCGTATCGACCACCGGGTCAGCGGCGATCAGCGTGCCCGCTTGCTGGGCGGTGGCGGCGGTGGGGGCGATCAGTAAGGACAGGCTGGTGAGTGCAATCATGGTGCGGCGCATGGGGACATCTCCTCGGATCAGGCGCAACCATATCGCGGTCGGCGCAACTGGTCACGCCAGAATTGAAATGCTTAGTTTTGAATCAGCCGCACCAACGTCCCGTCGGGATCGACCAGATATGCGATCCGCATTCCCGAATGTTCAACCGTCGGCGGGTGGAGTCGCGGCTGCCCGCAAGCCGCCTCCGGGATGCCGGCGTTTGTCGCCACCGCGTAAAATGCATCGAGATCGTCGAGCCGAAGACAACAGCTAAACGAACTCGTGAGCGGATCGAGATCGGGATAGGGAAAGAATTCCAGCGTCGCAGTGTCGCGCGTCAGGATCATCCATCCAGCATCGCGCCAACCTTCGACAAAACCGAGGAAGCCATAAAATGCCGCGGTTGCCGAAAAGTCGCGCGACGGAAGATTGGGCGTTGCACGATCGGTCATCTCCCAATCATGCTACGCCTGCTGGTGAACCGCAACGGACAACAAGTTTTGGCCATCCGCCGACGGGCTCCTGCCTCAACGCAAAAGGCCGGGCCCAGTCCCCCGATTGACCTTGGCGCAGGCCGGAATTCCCCCCAACAGAAATGGGGCCCGGCATTGCTGCCAGGCCCCACTGCGCCGAGGATGGATCTGCCGGTGTTCGCTTGGCGCAAGACCCGAGGGCCCCCCACTTCGTGATCCTGACTCACCAGCTCAGGCGTCGCTTCCAATCAAGATGGATCCGGGGATCCTCACCCTGTCGTTTCCACGTCCCATCCCGAGAGATGATCGGCTTCTTCGTCAGCGCTTCGCCTCGGCCCGAAGGCTTTGGCGTCCTGAACTTCCGCGGCCCTTCTTGGGCTGGTTCCCTTCGCGCGGCCTGTCTCCCTGGGGGGGAAACCGCCCTCGCAAAGCGCGGAACCAACTCTTCCGGCGCCTCTTGCCGACTGGTCCGGTCTTGAGTTCCGCTGCGTCATCGCCCCGGGGGGCAGTTCTGCTTCGGTTCTCGCGTCCATCGCCTGTCGGCGGAGATCGGACCTTCCGTCCCTTCCTCGTCGTCCGGTCGTTGCCGACCTTGGTTGAGGCCGGGGCTTCCGTCCCGATCACCTGACGAATATGCGCGCCCTCCCGAGTCGCTCAAAGCGGAATCTGCGCCACCAAGCCTGTGGATAACGGGGATATCGCGGATAGAATCGGTGATTTGGCGATTTCGCGCCCGGCGCTTATGTTGGCCTGCCTGGGCAAGCTCGATCCGATCGTCTCCGAATTCGAAACCGAGGAAGACGTCGCCGCCTACGACCTGTGGTTCCGCGCCCAGGTCGAGGAAGCATTGGCGTCTGACGGGCCGCTTATCCCCCATGAGCAAGTGATGGCAGAGACGAGAGCAATCTTAGAAAAGCATCGATTGCGGTTGGCTACTGCCGAACAACGCGACGGTTAGCTTCCCTCCACGCCCGCCGCCAATACCCTTAGCCTGTTGCCGTTCCGTTCCCGCCGCCCTACTTCGGCGCGGTGCCCGAATCCCCTGCCCTGATGTCCGCCCCCGCCGGCGAACCTGCGTATCTCGCCGGTCTCAACCCGCCGCAGCGCGAGGCCGTGATGACCACCGAGGGTCCGGTGCTGATGCTCGCCGGCGCCGGCACGGGGAAGACCGCCGCGCTCACCGCGCGCCTGGCCCACCTCATCGCCACCCGCCGCGCCTGGCCGAGTCAGATCCTCGCCGTCACCTTCACCAACAAGGCCGCGCGCGAGATGAAGGAGCGGATCGCCAAAATCTCCGGCGGCGCGATCGAATCGATGCCGTGGCTCGGCACTTTCCACAGCGTCGCCGCGCGAATGCTCCGGATCCACGCCGAGCTGGTCGGGCTGCAGTCCAACTTCACCATCCTCGACACCGACGATCAGCTGCGCCTGCTCAAGCAGCTAATCACCGCCGCCAACCTCGACGAGAAGCGCTGGCCGGCGCGCCAGCTCGCCGGCCTCATCGACCGCTGGAAAAACCGCGGCTGGACCCCGGCGCAAATCTCGGCCGCCGAATCCGAAGGCTATGCCGCCGGCCGCGGTGCCGAATTCTACGCCGCCTATCAGGACCGGCTGAAGACCCTCAACGCCTGCGACTTCGGCGATCTGCTGCTCCACATGCTGGTCATCTTCCGCACCCACCCCGACGTGCTCGAGGCGTATCGCGACCGCTTCCATTACATTTTGGTCGACGAATATCAGGACACCAACGCCTCGCAGTACGACTGGCTCAAACTGCTCGCCGAGCCGCGCCGCAACATCTGCTGCGTCGGTGATGACGACCAGTCGATCTACAGCTGGCGCGGGGCGGAAGTGGCCAACATCCTGCGCTTCGAAAAGGATTTCCCCGGCGCCGCGGTGATCCGGCTCGAACAGAATTATCGCTCGACCCCGCACATCCTCGGCGCCGCCACCGGCCTCATCGCCAACAATTCGGGCCGCCTCGGCAAGACCCTGTGGACCGAGCGCAACGATGGCGATCCGGTCAAGGTGATCGGCGTATGGGACGGCCCCGAGGAGGCGCGCCGCGTCGGCGAGGAAATCGAGGCGCATGTCCGGGGCGGAAACGGCACCCTCGACGACACCGCAATCCTCGTCCGCGCCCAGTTCCAGACCCGCGAGTTCGAGGAACGGTTCATCTCGATCGGCCTCGCTTACCAGATCGTCGGCGGCTTCCGCTTCTACGAACGCGCCGAGATCCGCGACGCGCTCGCCTACCTCCGCCTCGTCGCCCAGCCCGCCGACGACCTCGCTTTCGACCGCATCGTCAACACGCCGAAGCGGGGCCTCGGCGACAAAGCGGTGGCCAACATCCACGCCTTCGCCCGCGCCACGCAGCAGCCCCTGCTCCTCGCCGCCGCGCAAATGGTCGACAGCGACGAACTCACCCCCCAGGCCCGCCGTTCCCTCGCCCGTTTCATCGGCGACATCGCGCGCTGGCGGACGATGCTGACCGGCCCCTCCCTTGCTTTGGCGGGGGAAGTGTCAGCGCAATCTGACGGAGGCGGCACTTCAACGGCCAACCTCCCCCACGCCGAACTCGCCCGCATCATCCTCGATGAATCGGGCTACACCGCCGTCCTCCAGGCCGAGCGCAGCGCCGAATCCGCCGGCCGCCTCGAAAACCTCACCGAGCTGACCCGCGCGATGGAAGAATATGAGACCCTCGGCGCGTTCCTCGAGCATGTCAGCTTGGTGATGGACAATGACGCCAAGCGCGGCGAGCCCAAGGTCACCATCATGACCATCCACGCCGCCAAGGGCCTCGAATTCCCGTTGGTATTCCTCGTCGGCTGGGAAGAAGGCGTGTTCCCGTCGCAGCGCGCATTGGACGAAGGCGGCCTCGCCAGCCTCGAGGAGGAGCGCCGCCTGGCTTATGTCGCGATCACCCGCGCGCGGACCAAGGCGACCATCCTCCATGCCGCCAACCGCCGCATCTACGGCCAGTGGACCAGCTCGATCCCCAGCCGCTTCGTCGCCGAGCTGCCCGAGGCGCATGTCGAGACCGAGACCACCATGTCCGGCGGCGAATCGCTGTGGCGCGCGCAATGGAGCGAAAACGCCGACCCCTTTGCCCACGTCGCCCGCGCCGAACGCCGCGGCCCCGGGTTCCAGCGTGCGGTCGCCACGGACACCACCCCCCGCACCGGCCTCTACGACAAACGCGGCCCCGCCGAGTCCCGCGCCTCGGCCATCAGCATCGGCAACAAGGGCCGCGACGATCTCGCCGTCGGCATGCGCGTGTTCCACAGCAAGTTCGGCTACGGCGACATCGCCGGAATCGAGGGCAACAAGCTCGAGATCGAGTTCGAGAAAGCGGGCAGGAAGCGCGTCCTCGACAGCTTCGTCAGCCTCTGACCTCTAGCCCCTCCCCCGTCTTCCCGGGGGAGGCGACTCGCCAACGGCGAGCGGGAGGGGGGCCTTCACTCTATCGAACGCGCGCTCCGCCGCCCCATCTCGCGCACCCACGGCATCAGCGACGACCAGCTCAATTCCTCCATCAGCTCGATCCCGGCCAGATTGCCCTTGCGCCACATCACCTCGCCGGCCGGCACCACCAGCCCGTCGATGAACAATGACACGAAGGTATCGCGCGGCGGCAAAAAGTCGCCCTCGATCTGCAGCCCGCGTGCCGAGATGTTGCGCAGCGTCGCCGTCTCCAGGCTCCCGCCCCACTTCAATCCGACGCTGCAGCGCAATTCTACCCGCGGCATCGTCCGCCGCTCGCCCGGCTGGCTGATCAGCGTGCGGTTGAGCAACGCCACCATGTCGATCGGCTGCCTGAAGCGAATCCCCGCTTCCCCGCCCGCGACCCACTCGATCGTCCCGACCGGCCGATGCCCGGTGGCCAGCTCGATCAGGACTTCGGTCCCCGGCGGCGCGTCCAGCCCGTGGCCGGTCGCACCGCGGATGGTCGCCCCCAACGCCGAGATATTGCGCACCGCGCCTTCCCGCCGTTCCTGGCCGACCCACAGCGAGACCGGATCGAGCGATCCCAGCGCATCCGCCGCGGGCGCGTCACAGGGCCACGGCAATTGCGCTGCCATGACAAAGGTCGTGACGGACTGGGCGTCGGCCATCGCGGCTCCCTGGGTTGGAGGGGGAGCGTGGGCGTAGGAAGGCTAAGGAGTGGTGAATGGCCCTAGAGCACCCGAGCATAAGAGAGCGGTTGCGAATTAAACGGGAGCTTATGTCGAAGAGAGCGCGAAAGCCGGCCAGCGGGTCGGCATCAGCCGAACCCGACTGACGTCACGGCCGCCCGTGACGGCCTACGTTCTTAAATTCTCAACGGCACGAACTAAGATAGCCGTCGCACCCGCTGAAGTACCCTTCCGTCGCCATCATCACATCCGCTAGATTGGTTAAATCGAGCGCCGATTGGCCGATCGGAATCGGTGTGCCAGTCCGGTCGACTGGATAGCGATAGGAGTAAGATTGAGGATCGATCTTGGCGAACTCCAGGACGATTCCACCGACAACCGGGTCTGCCTCATCCGGGTCTGGCGTTCCGTATCGATCGAGCATCTCAAGGAAACTATTCCAAAGAACGCCCAGATCGTGGCTGTTCCAATTCGCGTCGATGGACACAAGCGGCCCATGGGTAGCCAGCTGATACTTCAGCGAAAGCTCCAAGAAGTGTCGGTAATTGAAAAGAATCGGGAATACGAGAAAGTCGCGAGTGGATGGATGCTCAAGGGCACGCGTCACCATCAAATCGCCCGCCTGCTTGTACCCGCCCATCATCAAGACGAGACGTGTGAAGCCGTCCTCTGCAATTAAGGCATTATCAAGAGGTTCGGCAGCCTCTGCGAACGGTTTGTCGCCCTTCGTCGGCCACCGGAACCCAGTTTCTAACTCAGCTTCAAACGCATGACGCTTTGACATATCGCAATCCAATGAGAGGAAGGTGCGGAAAGCAGTTATACTACCTATGGCGTTGCCTGAATCACGGACGCCAATTTTTTAGCGCGTCGCTGCAGTGCTAATTCGATTTCAGCATCAACGCGATGGCGCGACCTTTTCCGCAATCGCTTCACCTGCGCGATAATGGTTTTTCCCTTCGCGCCGAATTCTTCGGCGGCACGGGTGACATAGGTCCAAAACGTCCAATGCTTATGCGCGACGGCTAACTCAAAGCCCTCCACGCGACCAAACCGCTTCGTAAAATTCTCGAAGTCGAACATGTCACACAGTTGTACGTAATTTTTTGCAGGATACCGCTTAACTGTAGCATTTGCTTGACTACGCGCCGCAGATGCAACTTTTCGATAGAGGTTCGACACCGTCGCATCACGAAGATAGACATTCTTCCCATCGTAGCGAAAGCCGAGATACTCCAGACCATTCTTACCTTGGCTTCCGGCAACCAATTCGAATGTCTGATTTTCGCCCGCTGCGGTGTAGCGAATCAGGGAAGTCTTCTCCGGTTTGATTATCAGCTGGTCGCCGTACTTCTTAATTCGGTCTGGCATGCTTTCCATGACAGCCTGCGCTTCCGCCGCCAACACCGGCAAGAGAAGGAGGATGTCATCTGAATACCGGACATATGTACCGCCCAGGCCCACGGCGAGCTCATTCAACTCGACGTCAAAATCCAGAAGGTAGAGGTTCGCTAACAAGTCAGAGATGGGTGCCCCTTGGGGGATGCCGTAAACCTCTTCATTCCTCTGGATAAGGGATGGGTATTTCCCGTTTTCACCAAGGATTTTTTGCCGGAAATCGTGAGGCGAGCAAAGCTGCGTTGGCACATCCTTATACGGGATTAGATAGCCGTTGATCGTGCTACCAGTTTTGGTGACCGTCTTCGGTCCATAGAATCCCAGGCGAGTGTAGACATCGCGCCGTTCAACGAAGTGGTAGCGAGTGATGTTCTTGAACACCGCAAAATGGTCAGCCGGCAGCTCATTGACGTTTAACAATCGGCACCACAGCGCATTCAACCGCGCGTGATCGATCGACTCGAAGAAGCCGCCGATATCTATCGCTATGGCGTAACAGTCACCTAGTTGCCTGATGCGATCGAAGGCCTCGCGGGCGAAGTGAATGTTGCACTTGCCCCTCCTCTCGTCCGTGCTGGTTGGAATTCGGCGGTAGGCGATAGGACAGTGGCTGATACCGAGCCGAGCAAGCTCCGCTTCGTACGGTTCAGTAAGAAGAAAGCGATAATAAGCGAAAATATAGGCGTCACGCCGCGCCGCATATCTGATTGGGCGATCTTTGGGCTTTGGCCGCGGCTTTGTGCCATTCGGGTCGTTGCGGAAAGGCTGCCAGCCCTTGCTGTAGCGAAGCAAGGGGTAGAAGCCGTTTTGTGCAACGCGGATCGGGTCGGTAACAATTGCCCCGATCTCGTCGGATTTTAAGATTTGATCGAAGTGGGGATACCGCTTTAGATCGCTTTGCTTAAGTTTCCACTCGGTCATGCGCGAGTATCTCAACGAGAGGGGGCGGTAGCAACCGGCTTCATCCGGTTATCGCCGCCGCCCCACACCGTTGGTAACGAGCTGGGCGAACCCGGCTCTATCTGAAGACATTCGACAAAGTCGAGTATGCTGTGGCTGGCGCGATCATCGCGTGTATTGCGATCATCGGACAGTCGGTGAAGCGGGCCTCGGCCATCAAGGGAGTCGCCAATATGGCTATCCAAATCCTGCTCCGGTTGTCGTTCATCCTTTACAGTCATAACAAGATACTCTGCCCCCCTAGTGAGCAGATAGTTCGGTTTATGTAACGACTGAATGGCCTTGTCAACGAAAAAGAACAAAAAGAGATTTTTAGAGCGATTCTAACGCTCCAATCGGCGACTGAATTTGCCCCTGCTAGCACCCGCGCCAGCTTGCGCGCCGTCACCTTCCCCCCCCTTCGCCGACATACCTACGGCCGGCATTCCAATCACCTCCGGCGATTGGAGCCTTGAAGCCAGCCTTCGCCATCGACGCAAGGGCATCAACGGAGCCTTTAAGTCGGCTACGCCCCCCTCGCCGCAATGAGGATCTTCATACTGCCGCTAGAGAGGCGGCAGAATGAAGAGCACTGCTTGTTTTCCCCCGCACCGCCCACACTTCATCCGCGCTCGCGCCGCCGCCAGGCTCCCCGCCCCGCATGCCCCCACCAGCTCCACCCCGCTCAATGTGCGCGCCGACCCACAATCACCGCATTCGATGCGGACGCTGGCGCGAAAGCGGACCAGGTCGGCGCCGGTGTGGATGTGCTTGGTCGACATCCCCCACCGCTACGCGCCACGGAACGTTTAGGGAACATCGGCGCTCGAAATAGCTGTGGATGGCCCGCGGCCAACTGTGGGGACAGTGTCGTGAGCGCCCTCACCGCCTCCCCCAACGATTCCTTAACCCTCCCCCAGCCATATCTGACCCGCTCGGCAAATGTTTGATGTGGAGAATGGTCATGCGCGTGTTCCTGGCTTCGGTTTCGCTTCTGTTGGCATCCTCGGCGGCCATCGCCGCCGCGCCGCCGCCACCGCCCGCTTCGCCAACCGCCGCCGCACCCGCCGCGCTCGCGGACGAGCGCCTCGATCTCGCTCGCCGGTTCGTTGCGCTCCGCGATCAGGATCATGAGTTTATCACTTTGGTCCGCCAGGGTTTCTGGTCCGGTGCCATGCCATTCGTCACGGCAATCACGGATGACGGCAAGCGCGCGACAGCGATTGACCAGATGACGAACTTGTTCGCCAAGCTGGAACCGACCATCCGCAAGCGGATCCCGGCGGTGTCGGAAGTTTACGCCCGCGCTTATGCGGCCAAGTTCAGCACGGCCGAACTGGCGGAATTGGTGGCCTTCGGGTCGACCCCGACCGGCAAGCATTTCCTGAGCAACATGCTGGCGCTCGAAGCCGACCCCACCGTGAGCGCGGCGGCAATGGGTGTGCTGGAGGAATTGACCCCGGCGCTGATGGAATTCCAGAAGCAGGCCTGCATCGAGCACACGCAGCAGCGGATCGCGATGGGCGACAAGAAAGCGACCTGCCCCCTGTCCAAAGCTGACGAGACGCGCGAGCTCTAGGGCGTAAGGCCTAACACCCCCGCCGTTTGACCGTGAACAGCCGGTACCCCTCGCCGACCCGCGCGTGGTACATGATCGTGCATCCGCCGGGCAGGACGGTCGGGCCCTCGACGAAGCCGCTCGCCAAATCCCCTTGAGCCGACCTTCCGCCCACGCTTTGCGCGGCCGGAGCTTTTTAGCCCGCCTCCGCCCCCGGCATGTCGGCCATGCGGCCGCTTCCCTTCTTGCCCAAACCAAGGCATCCTCCGCGCCGGGCAATCAAGGGAGAAACTGACGATGACCACCGGAGTAAACCCGGCGCTGTTTCCCTTCATCATCACGCTAGCGCAGCTGTTCCTGATCGGCCTCGGCATCATCATCGGCGGGGCGACGTTCGTTTATGGAATCATGTTCTGGAAGGGCAACATGTCCGGCGCCAGCATCGCCCGCGTCCTGCAGCAGACCGACGTGCCGAAGCTGGCGACCATCATCCTTATCGTGCTGGCCGCCTCGCTGCTCGCGCTCCTCGGCGTGATCGCCGGGGAAGCGGTGATCGCGCTGCTCAGCGGCATCGCCGGCTACGTCCTTGGCCATCGCGCCGGGCCCAAGGATGCGGCACCGGACTGAGCCGCAATTGGGCGAATACGGTGACGGGATACCGATTATCCTCTCAACACCCCCGCCGCTTCACCGTGAACAGCCGGTACTCCTCGCCGACCCGCGCGTGGTACATGATCGTGCATCCGCCGGGCAGGACGGTCGGGCCCTCGACGAAGCCGCTCGCGGCGGCGAGGCGTCGGGGTGGGCTCCAGGGGGCGGTGCGGGCCGTTCGGCGGCTGACGAAGATGGCGGGCACTGCGCCGCTCGCCTGCGCGTCCCAGCGCGTGAAATAGAGCGTCAATTGGTCGTCGCTGGTGGCCGGCGCATAGGCCAGCGCCGCGCTGTTGACCGCGCGCATCAGCGCGTCCGAATTCCTGGCGCGGACGAACCGCTTGCCGACCCGCGCGGCCACCGCCAGGGTCGAGGTCGCCGGCCGCCCGCGCAGCAAATCCCAGCGATTCTCGGCGACGTACAGAGTCTCGCCGTCGCCGCTCACCTCGAGGTCGATGTTGAGCCGCAGCAGCCTTCTGGGGGTGAAGTCACTTGCCAGCGGGCGCACCGCGCTGGCCTTGCCGTCGGCGAATTTTCCGGTCCACAAGGTGTTGCCGCTCGTGTCGTAATTGCGGTTGGAAACGAGGAACAGAGTGCCGCGCCGGTCGACGCTCGCCACCCCGTCGAGCATTGCGCTATTGGCCCCGGTCATCGGCCCGATGAAGCTGTAGCCGCCGTCGGAATCGTGCCGCGCGAGACGCTTGCACTTTTGAAACTCTTGGATGGCGAGCGCGAGGCAATCGACGATTAGAGGCCGCCCGCCCCTGACTTTCGAGGCGCGGCGGGGAGGTTGCAGGCCGCGCCACTGCAGGTGAGCGCCACAAACACCTCCGATCGGATCAGCCAGCGGCCGTCGCGCGTGACGAACGGCTCCATCGCGTCGCCGCCATAGCCGCGCAGCACCACCGCGCGCGGCGCCTCGAAGCTCGTGTCGGCGGGGTCCGGGTCGGGATTAGGCGAGACCGACAGCGCCGCCGAAAACGCCATCACCGCAGCCCCGACCAGCCAGGATGCAAGCGTGGTGGAGATGGTCATGGGCGCGGATCCTTCCTCACTGACGATTTCGCTGTCCTACAGCCCCCGGCCTGTGAGATACTTTATTTGCGTCGATTCGCTTTGTCGCGGCGTCTTTGCGACTGGCCTGAACACCGGGTTTTCGGATCCGCGCGGGGAAATGGCTTAAGTATACAAAAGGCCCCCAAAAAGCCGCCACACTGGGTAACTTTTGTAAACTTAACGGGCGCCGAGCCTGCCATTCAATGCTCGGCAATCGCGATAATGCCCTGGCTGTCCATCGCCGGATTAGGTTCACAATCCAGACCAACGTCAAATGGTGCGAATTCCCAATGTTGGTCGCGGCGGGCCACTCGCGCGACGACCAGCGGCATCGCGGGTTCGACCAACGCCTTGGAATCATGCCACTTCCCCCTTTTGGCACGGAGATTGCTTCTTATCTACTATCCCAGTTCCAAGGAGCATCTGAATGACCGCCGAGACGCTTTCCCCGATCCGCCGCCCACACACCGTGCTTGGAGTGTGCGAGGCCATTGGCGAGGATTTCGGGTTCAACCCGCTTTACCTGCGCATCGCCTTCGCCGCCGGCCTGTTCTTCAGCCCGATGTGGGTGATCGCCAGCTACCTCGGGCTGGGCGTGATCGTCGCATTGTCGCGCTGGGTCTCGCCGGTGCCCAATGCAACGCCAGCCATGGCCGTGGAGGCCGACGAGGAGCCGGAACCGCTCAAGCTCGCCGCCTGAGCGCCCGGCCCGAGCGTCGAACCACTGGGCGAAAGCAGTGGAACGGCGTCATGATCCGCGTCCGCAATCGGACAAGCGCAAAGATGCCGCACGCGAAGCCGAGTGTGACGAGGATGAAGCGCGCTAGACGGAGCGATTAGAAGGTGGCCAAGGCCCATCCCGACCATGAAGCGGCGGAAAACGTTAGAGTCAGTTTTCGACCCATTGCGGACATTAACTGCCGCAGATTGACCAACCCAGCATTGCGAACATATTCAAGGAGAGCGGCTTGAAGGGGAATGGTTATGCAACTCAGTTCGCTCATCATCGGGGCGGCAATACATGTGGCGGCTGCGGCTAGCTCCCGGGAGCCGGTCATCGACATGCACATGCACGCCTGGTCGCTAGCCGAATTCGGAACCGAGCCGCCCGAGGCCTGTGTCGGTCGGGACGGCATCGACATGCACGGAATTGATCCCAGCAAGCCATTCGATTTTAAGGCCCAAGCCAGCTGCAGGCATATGCTCAAGGCACCAGAGACTGACGCGGCGCTGTTGGCGCAGACACTATCGATGATGGACCGCTACGATATTGTCGCCGGCGTCATCTCCGGTGACGGCACCATAGTCGCCAAATGGAGCGCTGCGGCGCCCGGCCGATTTATCACCGGAGCTAATTTCTTCATCGACGACAACCGGCCGCCCGCCTCCCATGCCGCCGAGCTCGAAGCCGCCGTGAAACGCGGCGAAACGCAGATTTTTGCCGAAGTCACGGCTCAATATCGCGGCCTTGGTCCAGACGATCCGTCGCTCGAACCGTTCTACGCGATGGCTGAGAGGCTGGACGTCCCGGTCGGCATCCACATGGGTTATGGCGCGCCCGGCGGCCCGTACTGGATCTATCCGAAATATCGAGCTGCGCTTGGCAATCCGTTGCTGCTCGAAGAGCTTCTCGTCCGACATCCGAAAATGCGTATCTACATAATGCACGCAGGCATGCCGATGGTGAACGAAATCATCATGCTGATGAATGCCCACCCCCAGGTTTTCGTCGATATTTCTGCCGACAATTGGGGCGTGCCGCGGGCTGAATTCGACGGCATCCTCAAACGGCTGGTCGAGGCCGGCTATGGCAGGCGCATAATGTTTGGAAGCGACCAAATGGTGTGGCCCGACACCATTCCAATCGCCATCGCCAGCATCACCGAGGCCAATTATCTAAGCCGCGCCAAGAAGCGCGACATCCTCTATAACAATGCGGCCCGTTTCTTGCGGCTGACCTCGGAACAGATGGCAAAGCATCACCGCCGCTAATGTCCGCTTTCCACCCATTCCTGCCGCTAGCAGCCTAGAGTCAGTTTTCGACCCATTGCGGACATTAGCCTCCGATGTTCGAGTTCAACCTTGTCAGGCCGTTCAGGGGGTCGCCGAGTTTAAAGCTGGCAAGCTTAAAGGGCCGTGCAATTAATTTCACAGGAGCACTCGCCGTGCCCCCGACGGCGTAGCCCGGATTCCCCGAGGCTGACGCCATCCGCTCGAATTCGCTACCCCGGAGAGCTCGCGCCGTTATAACCGGCGACGATCATTGAGGAGAGGGCCATGACGATCGAGTTTGGACGCCGCGAATTCTTGGGTGGCGCTGCCGCGATTGGTTTGCTCGGCGGTTGCACGGCGCCGGGTCCAATCATGCCCCCGGCACTCGGTGGCGGCCTCGATCTCGCGGGCACGCTCGACATCATCGCCAACGGCATCCTCGCCGATTTCCCCGAAGTGGCGACGTCGCTGGGGGTCGATACCGGCGCCCGGGCGCCGCTCGCCCACCGTTTGTTCGACCGCAGCCTGACCGGGGTCGCGGTGCGCAACGCCCACGCGCGCGAGCGATTGGCGGTGCTGCGCGACCTAGATCTTGCCAATTTAAGCGTTCCGGCCAAGCTCGACGGCGCGGTGGCGCTGGCGGCGCACGAAATCGCGGTAGATGGCGCGGCCTTCGCGTTCGGCGACCAGATCAATCTCAACAACGACTTCGGCTATCGCAATACGCCCTATGTCGTGAACCAGATGGGCGGCGCGTTCATCGAAATTCCCGATTTCCTCGACAGCAAGGTGACGGTGCGCGATGCCGACACCGCCGCCGCTTATGCGGATAGAGTCGACGCTTATGCCCGCAACCTCGACGGCGAGACCGAGCGCATGGCGCACGATCGCGCACTTGGCGTGGTCGCACCCGACTTTGTTCTCGAAAAGGCGATCGGGATTGTCGCCGGCGGCGCGGCGGAAGATCCCGCTCGGTCGGTGATCCTGACCTCGTTCCAGAAAAAGCTGGCCGCGACAAACCTCGATCCGGCGCTCGGTGACCGGGTCGCGGCATCCTTGCGCGAGCGGGTCCGGCCGGCGCTAATGCGCCAGATCGAAGAACTTCGCCGCCACCGCGCGGTCTCGACCCACGACGCGGGCGCATGGCACTTCAAGGACGGTGATGCCTATTACGCCTGGGCGTTGCGCGCGGCGACGACCACCAACCGCACGCCCGATGAAATCCACGAGCTCGGGATGGAGCAGGTGCGCGCGATCCAGTCGCGGATGGACGCGATCATGCTCAAGCAAGGAATCACCGGCGGTACGGTGGGCGAACGCATGGCCGCGCTTGGCCGCCGCCCCGACCAATTGTTTCCCAACACCGACGTCGGTCGCCAGCAACTGCTCAGTTATTTGAACGGCCAAGTCGCAGCGATCCGGCCCAAGCTGCCCAACGCCTTTGCAACACTGGTTCCGGGCAAGCTAGAGATCGTGCGTGTCCCGCAATCAATCGAGGCGGGTTCGCCGGGCGGCTATGCGGCGGCTGGGACAATCGATGGCTCGCTCCCCGGTCGCTATTATATCAACCTGCGCGATACTGCCGAATGGCCCAAATTCTCGCTTCCCACGCTGACCTTCCATGAAGGCATTCCGGGGCACATCTGGCAAGGCGAATATGCAAATCGCGCGCCACTTATTCGAACCTTGCTGGCATTCAATGCTTATTCCGAAGGCTGGGCGCTGTACGCCGAACAATTGGCCGACGAGGTCGGCATGTATGACGACGATCCGCTGGGACAACTGGGCTATCTGCAGTCGTCGAGTTTCCGCGCTTGCCGCTTGGTCGTCGACACCGGAATGCATTCCAAACGCTGGAGCCGCGAACAGGCAATCGACTGGTTCGTGAAGACCAATGGCGACGACCCGGCCTCGGTCACCGGTGAGGTCGAGCGCTATTGCTCATGGCCCGGCCAGGCGTGCGGTTACAAGGTCGGGCACCTCGAGATACTGCGGCTTCGCGATCATGCACGACGGGCGCTTGGTCCGAGCTACGATTTACGCACGTTTGACGATGCTTTGGTCAAGGGCGGCAGCGTTCCGATGACCCTACTCGGCAACGTCATCGATCAATATATCTTCAATTCGAAAAACGCTTAGGCGGGCGACCGCGGCGGATTAATCCGTTTGATCACGTCGCGGATGAAGCGGCGGGCCTTGGTGGCCCATCCGGTTCGGTGTTTGGGGCTAATGTCCGCTTTCCACCCATTGCGGTCATTAAGGCCAACGCACTTTGAACGAATTTCAGTTTCAGGGACGCGCTCAATGCAAATGCAACGACGACAAGAGGGCGCTTAGCAGATGGCCGCCGGACAGGGCGTATCAAATCAAGCGCGGCAAGTCGAACAGACGGATCGACCTCGAATGCACTCGTGCGCCAAGCAATACGAGCGCAAATGCGCATCGATACGTTCGACGCAAAAGCGGAATGACCGCCGTTAAGGACGACACTTGTCCGCTCTATAGTTCTAGTGAAGTTTCAACTTCGGTCGAACGATCTGATTCACGTGACCGATCATGATCAGCGCGACGCCACGCCACCAGCCGTGGATCGCAATCAGGTGCATACGGTAGAGCGACATGTAGACCGTCCGTGCGATCCACCCATCCACACGCATCCGGCCGCCCACCAAATTGCCCATCAGGCTGCCGACCGTCGAAAAGCGACTAAGCGAGACCAGAGATCCATGATCCTGATAAACGAAATCCCGGAGCGGCTGGCCGATTTGGGCCAGGAAGAGGTTCTTAAGAATGAGGCTCGCCATCTGGTGCGCCGATTGTGCGCGGGGCGGGATGGGGCGGTCGCGACCCGGCAACATGCAAGAGGCGCAATCGCCGAGCGCGTATATGCGGTCATCGTTCGCTGACTGGAGTGTCGGCCGGACGACGATCTGATTGCCGCGCGTGAGTTCGAGGTCGCTCATCGTCCGGATTTCGTCGGCGCCCTTCACTCCTGCCGCCCAGACGATCAAGTCAGCGTCCATCACCGCGCCGCTACCGGTATGGACCGCATGATCGGCCAATCGAACGACTTGCGTGTTGTCGAGAACGCGAACACCGAGCTTTTCAAGATCATATTTGGCGGTGGCTGCCAGCGTCTCGTCGAGCGCTGGCAGGATGCGCGGGCCCGCTTCGATCAGGGACACTTCGAGCTTGGTCTCGTCGAACACCTCTAGCCCGTAATGACGCAGCGCCTTGGCGGCATTGTAAAGCTCGGCGGCAAGCTCGACGCCGGTCGCGCCGCCTCCAACGATGCTGACACGCACGCGCGCCTCGGTGTTGCCAGTTTGATGCGCGTGGTTGGTGCGCAAGCAGGCATTCAACAGCCTTTGACGAAACCGGTCAGCTTGCGGTCGGTCTTCCAGAAACATGGCGTGTTCGCGGACGCCCGGCACGCCGAAATCATTCGAAATGCCGCCAATGGCCAAGACCAGATAGTCGTAGCGAATGCTGTGCCGGCCGATGATTTCCTCGCCGCGCTCGTCGAGCAGCGGCGCGGTCGTGATCGTTCGCGCTATGCGGTCAATGCTTTCGATGCTGCCGTTGAAGAAACGGTATCCCCATCGAACCGCATGGCCGCCATAGCCCACCTCGTCGAGATTGGCGTCAAGCGAGCCCGCCGCCACCTCGTGGAGGAGCGGTTTCCAAATATGTGTGAGGTTCCGATCGATCAGGATGATGTCGTGACGCTTGCGCCCATAACGCCATCCAAGCTTGCGCACGAGTTCCAGACCGCCGGCACCTCCGCCGACCACGACAATCTGCGTCTTTTTCTGAGCCAACAAGTTTCCCCACCGCCATTTCGTGCGTCCGACCTCTCTTGCCAGCAATTTACGAGCGAACTCAAGCAAGTCGCAACTTCGCTCGGAAAGAGTATTGTCTCGTCACTCCCACGCTGGTCCGATTAGGAGGATACCACCACGAATGGGCTCAGCGGCCGACGCCCACGCAGATCACTGCTTCACTCAGGTGGCCTGAATTTCTTCAATCGCTAATGTCCGCTTTCCACTCAAAGCGGACATTAGCGCCGTGGCATTCTCCACTGTGGTTGCAAATCGCCAAAACGTTGCTTCATCGGCGACACTCAAGACCGCGCAAATGGCGGATGCCTGAACCTCAGCGCGGAGCGAGCATCGTCCCGTCGACATTACCGGCGGGGGCGTAGCGGCAGACGAGCACGTCCCACCGCGCCCCGCCGGCGATCCCGCAGCCGACGCGCGTCGTTGCTGGCCACACCATCTGGGTGAAGTGGCCGACATTGGCCCAGTTGCGGGTCGTGCTGACCGCGGGGAAGCGGCCGGGGCGGTACACGCTTTTCTCCCCCGCCCAGGCTTGGGCCATCACGGCGAAGGGATAAGCGCCGCGCGTCCCCATCCACAAATTCTCGCCCTGCCCCGGACGAAACGCCTTCGACGAATGCTGCAGCCGGCCGAGCTGCGCCAACTCGCGCGCATAAATCGCCGCCTGGGCCGAAATCGCGGGATCCCACGCCAGCGGCGGCGACCCGAACGCGCGGCGCTCGCGATTGTGGACGTCGAGCATCGCACCGGGCAGCGACTGGACGATCCGCGCGGGGGCCAGCGGAGTAGGCCCCGGCACTGGCGCGCATCCGGCGAGCGCCGCGCCGATCAGCAGGCTAGCCCTGCGCATCCCGCGATCGCTGGAGGTAATAAGGCAGCGCCGCCTTCATCCCCGCCTCGATGTCATATTCAGGGCGGTAATCGATCATCCGCTGGGCCTTGGAAATATCGGCTTCCGAATGCCGCATGTCGCCCGAACGGAACTCGCCAAATTCGGGATCACGCGCATAATGCACCTGATGATCGGCCAGCCCGTCGCGGATCAGCGCGAACAATTCGTTGAGGGTGGTCCGCCCGCCGATCGCGACATTGTAGATTTCGCCCTGCGCATCGTCGGGCGCGATTGCGGAAAGGATGTTGGCCTGGACCGCATTGGCGACATAGCAGAAATCGCGACTGGTCTCGCCGTCGCCGTTGATCGTCACCACCTCGTCGGCGAGCATCGTATCGGCCCATTTGGGAATTACCGCGGCATAGGCGCCATCCGGGTCCTGGCGCGGCCCGAAGACATTGAAGTAACGCAGCCCGGTGGCGCGATAGCCATAGGCCTGCGCGTACACCCCGGCGTAAATCTCGTCGATCAGCTTGGTCGCGGCATAAGGCGACAAAGCGCGACCGATGCGGTCCTCGCGCTTGGGCAATTCCGGGTCGTCGCCATAGGTCGAGCTCGACGCGGCATAGACGAACCGGCCGACCCCTTCGCGCCGCGCGGCATCGAGCAGGTTGATGAAGCCGGTGACATTGCTGTCGTGGCTGGCCAGCGGCTCGTCCATCGAGCGCGGCACCGATCCGAGCGCGGCCTGATGGAGGACGACGTCGACGCCCTTGACGATGCTGTCGCACATGGCGCGATCGCAAATGTCGCCGGTGACGAATTTGAACCGGTCGGCCGCGCCAGGGACGGCGGCGAGCGCCTCATCGACATTTTGCTGATGCCCGGTCGAGAAGTTGTCGAGGCCGATGACCTGCTGGCCCTGGCGGAGCAAGGATTCGACCAGATTGGAGCCGATAAATCCCGCCGCGCCGGTCACCAGCCAGGTCGATGACTTCGCGCCCAGCGCCGCTGCAATCTTGTCTTCACCAACGTCGCTCATGCTTACCCCGTCAACTTCGATCCGAGGCCCCTTCATAGAGCGACACCGGCGGAGGGCAATGCGTTGCAATATGCCACTCGCGCTCGGGCGGTCGGGCGGTTAAGCAGATGTATCCATTGAGGAGCCGTCATGTCCCTGCCCCCCATCTTCGACACGCTTCGGCTGCCCGTTATCGGCGCACCCCTGTTCATCATTTCGCACCCTGCCTTGGTCATCGCGCAGTGCAAGGCCGGCGTGGTCGGCAGCTTTCCGGCACTGAACGCGCGGCCGCAGAGCCAGCTCGACGAATGGATCCACCAGATCACGGAAGAACTGGCGGCGTGGGACCGCGCCAACCCCGACAAGCCCGCCGCGCCATTTGCGGTCAACCAGATCGTCCATCGCTCGAACGACCGGCTGGAGGATGACATCGCCACCTGCGCCAAGTGGAAGGTGCCGATCACCATCACGTCGCTCGGTGCTCGCGAGGATCTCAATCTTGCGGTTCACGCATGGGGCGGGATCACGCTGCACGACATCATCGACGACCGCTTTGCGAGGAAAGCGGTCGAGAAAGGCGCCGACGGACTGATCGCGGTTGCTGCCGGGGCCGGCGGCCATGCCGGCAAATGGTCGCCGTTCGCCTTGGTACAGGAAATCCGCGAATGGTTCGACGGGCCGCTGGCGCTGTCAGGCGCGATCGCGACCGGCGGTGCAGTACTCGCCGCGCAGGCGATGGGGGCCGATTTGGCGTACATCGGCTCGCCGTTCATCGCCACCGACGAGGCGCGCGCCGAGGACGATTACAAGCAAGGGATCGTCGAGGGCGGCGGGGCGGACATCGTCAATTCCAACCTGTTCACCGGGATCAACGGCAATTATTTGCGCGGCTCGATCGTCTCGGCCGGGCTCGATCCCGACAATTTGCCGCAGGCCGGGCCCGAGGCGATGAATTTCCAGACCGCTGGCGGGGCCAAAGCGTGGCGCGATATCTGGGGGTCGGGCCAGGGCATCGGCGCGGTCAAGCAAGTGTTGCCGACCGCCGACATGGTCGCGCGGCTGGATCGCGAATATGCTGCGGCCAAGGCGCGGATCGCTTAGGCGAGTGCCGCGAGTTTTGCCCGCCACTCATCGGGCAGCGCGACCGGGCGGCGGGTGGCGCGGCTGACATAGACGTGCGTGAAGTGACCTTGGGCAGCGGGCGCGTCGGCACCGGCGGCGAAGATGCCGATGCGATAGGTGACGCTCGAACCGCCAAGCCGGTCGACCGCGATTCCGACCTCGACGTCGCCGGGAAAGCTCAATGGCGCAAAGTAGGTGCAGCCGGTTTCGACGACGAGGCCAATCGGGTCGCCATGCGCGATGTCGAGCAGACCGGCGCCGACCAGCACGGCATTCACCGCGCTGTCGAACCATTGGTAATAGATCGTATTGTTGACGTGGCCGTACGCGTCATTGTCCGACCAGCGGGTCGTGATGGTCGTGAAATGGCGGTAGGCATCGCGGCCGCGCGGCGGAGGGCGGCTCACCATGCGGCTTCGTACAGGCGCGCGGCGTCGGCTTCGTCGATGGCACACGGATTGTTCACCAGCAGGCGGGTCTGTTTCATCGCCTCGCGCGCCAGGATCGGGATGTCGCCGCGCTTGATGCCGTGATCGCGAAGGCGGGGTTTGAGGCCGCTGGCTGTGACCAATTTGTCGAGCGCTTCGATCAGGGTGGCGCATTTCGACTGGCTGCCCTGCCCTGCGCAATCGGGCACGAAAATCTCGGCCAGTTCGGCATAATGATCGCGCGCGGCCGCGGCGTTATGCTGCAACACGTGACGCAACATCAGCGCGTTGGACAGGCCGTGCGGAAGGTGATGCAAGCCGCCCAGCGGATAGGCCAAGGCATGCACGCCGGCGACCGGCGCGTTGGAAAAGGCCACGCCCGCGAGATGCGCGCCGAGCAGCATTGCCGAGCGCGCGGCGAGATCGGTCGGGTGGTCGCAGGCGCGGATGAGGTTGCCCGACAGCAAACGCAACGCTTCGCGCGCGAGGGCATCGGACAACGGATTCTTGAGCCGCGCGGAGGTATAAGCCTCGACCGCGTGGACCATCGCGTCGATCCCGGTGGCGGCGGTGACGTGGCGCGGCAGGCCGGTGGTCAAGGTTGGATCGAGGATCGCGATGTCGGCGGTGATCGCGCGCGCGTTGACCGCGAGCTTGGTCCCGCCGTCGACGGTGATGACCGAGATTGGCGTGGCTTCGGAGCCGGTGCCGGCGGTAGTCGGGATGAGGATCAGCGGGAGCTTGGCGCCAATCGCGACTTCGACGCCCCAGATCGTGTCGAGATCGTCGCCCGATCCGAGGAGGTAGGCGGCCAGTTTGGCGACATCCATCGGGCTGCCGCCGCCGAAACCGACGACCGAGGTTGCGCCAATCGCGCGCGCCGCCTGGACCGCGGCAAGCAAGGTGGCTTTGGACGGGTCAGCCTCGACCGCGCTGAACACCGCCACCGGGCGGCTGCGCTCAAGCTCGGCGATCCACGGCGCGGCCAGCCCGAGCGCGATCAGCTGATCGTCGGTGACCACCAGGCACGGGCCATCGGGGAGCAAGGCGGGAAGCTCTGAAGCGCCGGTCGACGTGGCGATGATTCGCGGGCCGTAGGTGAAGGTGAAGGGCTGCATCATGCGCAGCCTAGTGCGTCAGACGCCGCGGTTCCAGATCAGGTCGCGTTCCAGGCGGCCCATCAACGCGCGCGCCGGGCTCTGGATCGGTTCGTTGTCGAGCTGGCCGGCATCGAGCCGTTCGAGCCGGGCATATAGGTCCGAACTGGCGTGGATCAGCCGTTGCGCCTGGTCGGGCATTTGGACCACGACCTTGGGGTCGCTGGTCGCGGCATTGCCAAGCCGCCGTTCGGGGCGGCGACCGTCGGTGCGATTAAGCTCGCCAGTCTCGATCGCGCGCTGGGTCAGCAGCCAGGCGACGATATGCATGATCCGCGTTGTCACCTTCAACGATTCGCAGGCAAAACCGACCCGCGCGAACGGCTCGAGCGTCAGTCGTTCTTCCTTGCCGACATCGTCAAAATAGGCGCGCGCCTCATCGGCCAGCACCATCGCTTCGGTGTAAAGGGCATCGACCAGGCGCGGGGTGATCCGCGCTTCGGGGCCAGGAGGGTCAAACGAGTCGTCCATATCGGTTGTTCTGGCACGTTACGGTTGCATATCAAACGCTTGCCACGGCTAATGGCACCCCCGCCAGGGTGCGCGTCCCGTTGTGGCACAGTTCACGCCAGGATGTCGGGCACGATCTTGTCGTTGAGCTGGGCGATCTCGTCCTTGAGCATCAGCTTGCGCTTCTTGAGCCGCGCAATTTCCAGCTGGTCGACCGATCCGGCGGCGAGCAGCCCCTCAATCTCCTCGTCGAGCAAGCGGTGCTCGGTCTTGAGCAATTCCAGGATTTGCCGGGGATCGTCGTCGTTCATCGCGGCGACTTAGCCGAGCCGGGAGGCGGCGTCACGCGCGCGATGGCGGTGGTGCGCGGCTGCGCCGCGACGGGTGGAGTCAGTCGTGCGAGACAAGCCGGTCGATTCGTGTTCTATTGCTTGGCGTCACTTTCACACCAATGGAAAGGAACAGGTCCGATGGATCAGGGTCACCTCGACTCGCTCGAGAACAAGCACGCCTCGCTAGAAAAGATGATCGACGCGGAGGAGCACCGCCCCCACCCCGACGACATCCGTCTACACCAGCTCAAAAAAGAGAAATTGCGCGTCAAGGATGTGATCACCGGCCACTAAAGCGCCGGCTTTTTTGTGAGCGCGAGGTGGCGGGCTGGCTTGCCCGCCGCCTGTCACCCAAGCCTAATCGTCGCGCGAGACGCGCTCGACCCGCTCATGCTTTTCCTGCGCTTCAAGCGTCATCGTCGCGATTGGCCGCGCTTCGAGCCGCGCCAGCGAAATCGGATCGCCGGTGACGTCACAAAAGCCATATTCGCCATCGTACAAGCGGCGCACCGCGGCATCGATCTTGGCGATCAACTTGCGCTGGCGGTCGCGGGTGCGAAGCTCGATCGACCAGTCGGTCTCGCTCGATGCGCGATCGGCCATGTCGGGCTCGCGCAGCGAGTCGACCTGCAGCTGGGCCATCGTGGCGCGCGATTCGTCGACAATCGCTTCCTTCCACGCGCGCAGCTTGGCGAGGAAATAGGCGCGCTGGTTGGCGCACATGAAATCCTCACCATCCGCCGGACGATAATCGTCAGGCAGGATCAATTGATCGAATGTTGGTAGGTCCGACCCGTAAAGGTCCTTTAATGCGGTCGCCATAGATACCCTCCCCGATACGCGTCGCCGCCGTATCCGAGACCGCTCAAACCGGTATCGGTCGGAGGCAATACACTAGACTTTCCCGGTACTTGCCCAGGTCAGTCGGCAATCCCCAAGCGCCCTCTAGTTAAAAGGATTCGGCTTAACAAGGACTGACCGAACAACTGGCCAGTTTATTTGCCTATGTTGCCGATTGGGCGCAGCGCATTGTCCAGCATTGGCACTTGCGCGGCTTTCGCCCATAGCCCGCGCCATGCGGATATTGATCACCAACGACGACGGAATCGACTCGCGCGGGATTGCGTTGCTCGAGCAAATTGCAGCCACCTTGTCCGACGACATCTGGGTCGTCGCGCCGAGCGAGGAGCAATCGGGAACCGGCCATTCGCTGACGCTGACCCAGCCAGTGCGCCTGCGCAAGCATGGCGAGCAGCGTTATTCGGTCAGCGGAACCCCGACCGACGCGGTGATGATGGCGCTGGCGCACCTGATGAAGGACAGCCCGCCCGACCTCATCCTGTCGGGGATCAACCGCGGCGCCAACCTCGCCGAGGACGTGACCTATTCGGGCACCGTATCGGCAGCGATGGAAGGCGCGCTCGCCGGTGTGCCGTCGATCGCGCTTAGCCAAGCCTATGCCAAACAGGGGCTCGGCGCGAGCGTACCGTTCGGGTCGGCCGAGGCGTGGGCGGGGCGCGTGCTGGCCGAGCTGGTCGCGGTAAAAATGGAGCGGGGGACGCTGATCAACGTCAATTTCCCAGCGATCGCGCCCGATGCGGTCAAGGGCGTTCGCGTCTGCCGCCAGGGTTTTCGTGATTATGGCCGGCTGCGGATCATCGAGCGGCAGGACCCGCGCGGCTTCCCCTATTTCTGGTTCGGGCTGGCCTCCGCGGTGGAAACGCCGGGGCATGTGACCGATCTGGAGAGCATCGCCGACGGGTATGTGACCGTGACGCCATTGCATCTGGACCTGACGCATGAGGCTTCGCTGGCCGGCCTTGCGGAACGTTTCGCCTAAGCGGACTGCTCGTCGAGCCACGCCTGGAACATCAGGATCGACCAGATCGCGGCGGTCGAGTCGCGGCGGCCGCTCAGGTGATCGGCCCAGCGCGCGGCGACGATTGCGGGATCGAACCAGCCTTCTGACCCCAATCGGCGCGGATCGAGCAACGTCTCGGCCCAGTCGCGCAGCGGGCCCTTGATCCACTCCCCGACCGGAACTGCGAAGCCGGCCTTCGGGCGGTCGAACAAGGCGGCGGGAACGCGGGCGAAGAGCGCCTTGCGGAGGATTTGCTTGCCGGTGCCGCCGTGGACCTTCATCGACAACGGGATTCGCGCAGCGACGGCGGCAAGGCGATGGTCGAGGAATGGGACGCGGGTTTCCAAGCTGACCGCCATCGAGGCGCGGTCGACCTTGGTCAGGATGTCGTCGGGAAGGTAGCCGGTGGCGTCGCGAACCATGGTGGCGACGCTGTCGTCGGGAATCGCGTGGGGCGGCCGGATGGCCCCTGCCCCGCCGCCGATGACCGGGTTTGTCTCGCCCGCCCACTGGTCGAGGAAGTCGTCGTAAATGTCGTCGAAGTCGCGCGCGTGGCCAGCGGTGCGCAGCGCCTGGTGGAGCTTGGCGCCAAGGTTGGGGGCGGTTCGACCCGGCAGCGCGGTGGCGGCCGCGGTCCAGAAGCTCGCAGGGAGTTGGCCGAGGGTAATGCTGGCGGCGGCGCGCAAGGGTCGCGGAACCTTGCGGAGCGATCGCCACAGCGCCGGGGCCGAGACGTGCCGGTTGTAGCCGGCGAACAATTCATCGCTACCGTCACCGGTCAGTGCAACGGTTACGTCGCGTCGCGCGAAGCGGCTGACGATGAAGGTCGGGATCTGCGAGGAGTCTGCGAACGGCTCGTCGTAAATGCCCGGTAAAAAAGGGATTGTTTCGCGGGCTTCGGCGGGGGTGACGATCAGTTCGTGGTGCATTGTGCCGAGATGTTTGGCGACCGCGCGGGCGTCATCGGCCTCGTTATACCCCGCCTCCTCGAACCCGATGGTGTAGGTGCGTACGGGCGTGCTGCTGCGCTGCTGGGTGAAAGCGGTGACCGCCGAACTGTCGATCCCGCCCGACAGGAAGGCGCCGACCGGGACATCGGCCATCGACTGCCCGTCGATCGCGGCGATGAGTGCGGCTTCGAGCGCGGCGAGCGCGTCGGCTTCGTGGGTGATGGGATCGGCGAGGCCGGCGCGGACGATCTGGGCGTAATCATAATAACGGCGGATGAGCTTGGTCGGCGGGGCGTCGAACGGATCGAGGTTAGTGAGCGTCAAGACGCAGCCCGGCTCAAGCTTGAAGATGCGGCGGTAGATGCTGAGCGGTGCGGGGACGTTGGTCTTCGCCGCGAAGGCATAGAGCGCGCGGCGGTCGATGTCGGGAGTGAAGTCGGGATGGACGCGGACCGCCTTCAGTTCGGAGGCGAAGACGAAATCACGCCCTGCCCAACCGTAATAAAGCGGCTTCTCGCCAAAACGGTCGCGAACCAGCTGCAGGGTGCGTCCGCGGCGATCCCACAGCGCGAAGGCGAACATGCCGACCGAGCGATCGAGGGTCGCGTCGAGGCCCCAAGCGGCAATCGCCTCGGCCAGCGTCTCAGTGTCCGAATGGCCGCGCCATCCGTGCTCGGGAGCGTGGCCTTCGCGGTCGAGTGCGGCGCGCAGCTCGGGATGGTTGTAGATTTCGCCATTGTAGGTCAGCGCGAAGCGGCCGTCGGACGACAGTATCGGCTGGTGGCCGTGGGGCGAGAGGTCGACGATCGACAGGCGGCGGTGGGCGAAGCCGAGGCCGGCATCGGAGTCGATCCACACGCCCTGGTCATCAGGGCCGCGATGGCGGATCGCGAGCGCCATCCGCTCAAGCAAGGCCGGATCAGGCGGTCGCTTGCTCCACAGGCCGGCAATTCCGCACAAGTCCGCGATCCTTCATGTCAGGCTAGCGGACAGCTTGTGATGACGGGGCGGCCAAGGGTCAACCGCCCCGCCAAGGGGAAATGGGTTTAATATTCGGGCGAGCCGTCACGGGCCGGTCGCTTTCACCATGCTGCGCATGGTTGCCGCTCACCATCCGTGACGTCAGTCCTGTCTGCCTTGCGGCAGGCTGGCCGACCTTCGCCGTCTCTCGACACAAAGCCGGCGGCGCGCGCTGCGCGTCGGCGGCTTTGTGCTCGGCGGCTCAGGCTTCGCCGTCGTCAGGCTCCGGGCCGGCCATCAGCGCTTCGCCAACTTCGTCGGTCTTGCCGCGGATGGCGTCTTCGATTTTCTTGGCCATGTCCGGATTTTCCTTGAGCCAGGTCTTCGAATTCTCGCGCCCCTGCCCCATGCGGACCGAATCGTAGCTGAACCAGGCACCCGACTTGTCGATGATCCCGGCCTTGACGCCAAGGTCGAGGATCTCGCCGACCTTGCTCACGCCTTCGCCATACATGATGTCGAATTCGACTTGCTTGAACGGCGGCGCGACCTTGTTCTTGACGACCTTCACGCGGGTGGTGTTGCCGACGATATCGTCGCGATCCTTGATCTGGCCGATGCGGCGGATGTCGAGCCGGACCGAGGCGTAGAATTTCAATGCATTGCCGCCGGTGGTGGTTTCCGGATTGCCGTACATCACGCCGATCTTCATCCGCAGTTGGTTGATGAAAATGACGGTGCACTTCGAGCGGCTGATCGAGCCGGTCAGCTTGCGCAGCGACTGGCTCATCAATCGCGCCTGGAGGCCGACGTGGCTATCGCCCATCTCACCCTCGATTTCAGCGCGCGGTACCAGGGCGGCGACCGAATCGATCACCAGCACGTCGATCGCATTCGAGCGAACCAATGTGTCGACGATTTCGAGCGCCTGCTCGCCGGTGTCGGGCTGCGACACGATCAATTCGTCGATGTCGACGCCCAGTTTCTTGGCATAGCCAGGATCGAGCGCATGTTCGGCGTCGACGAAGGCCGCAGTGCCGCCAGCCTTCTGGGCCTCGGCGATGACATGCAGCGTCAAGGTGGTCTTGCCCGAACTTTCCGGCCCGTAAATCTCGATCACCCGGCCACGCGGCAGGCCGCCGACGCCGAGCGCAATGTCGAGCCCGAGGCTGCCGGTCGAGATCGTCTCGATATCGATCTTCTCGCGACTGCCGAGCCTCATCGCCGAGCCCTTGCCGAAGGCGCGGTCGATTTGCGCGAGGGCGGCTTCCAATGCTTTCGCGCGATCCATATTTCCCGATTCTCCGGCGGTTCCGACGACTTTCAATTGCGCTGCCATGACCCCTGTCTCCTCGTCAATCGATCAACGTGATGCCGACCCGATAAAGCACGGTGTATACCGTTTGTTCTTATAGAACAAGTAGGGAACATAAGCGCCGAATCAGAGCTCGTTGGCTTCCATTGCCGCATCGATCGCGGGGGTCACCCGGTCGATCGTGTAGGGCTTGTCGATCATCGGCACGGCAACGAATTCGGGCGGTGGCGGATCGACGTGCCCGCCGCTGGCGAGGACGAACGGAATGCCCTGCTCGCGCAGGCGCGTGGCGACCGGCCACACGCTTTCGCCCTTCAGATTGACGTCGAGAATGGCAATGTCGAAATCGGCCGTGTCGCACGCGGCGAGCGCTTCGCTGACCGATTCGCAAATCGCACTGACCTGGTGCCCGAGAGACAGGAGGAAATCCTCCAGCATCATCGAGATCAATGGCTCGTCTTCGACGATCAAGATGTTACGCGTTTTACTCACGCTGCCAAGAATAGCAGTCGTTTCGGCGGTGAACAGCCTTATTTTGCAGCGGCCGCGCCAAGCACGCTACGAACCGCCTCGGCCAGCTCGATCATCGAGAATGGCTTGGGCAGGAAGGCGACATTGTCGATGTCGATCGAATTGCGCAATTGCTCCTCGGCGTAGCCCGACATGAACAGGATCGGCAGATCGGGACGATCTTTCCGCGCGGTGCGGACCATCGTCGGCCCGTCCATTACCGGCATCACGACATCGCTGATCAACAGGTCGACATGTTCACCGCTGGCGAGCAATTCGAGTGCTTCCTCGCCATTGCTCGCGCTCATCACGGTGTAACCGTGGCGGGTCAGCCCACGCTCGGTAACGGTGCGGACCATATGCTCGTCCTCGACCAGCATGATGGTGCCCGAGCCCCACAATTCATGTTCGGTCGGCTTGGCGGGAAGCCGCGCCTTGGGGGTTTTCGCCTCGGCTTCGTGCGCCGGAAGGTAAATAGTGAAGCACGTCCCCTCCCCGACCTTTGAATCGGCGAAGATGAAGCCGCCCGATTGCTTGACGATGCCGTAGACGGTCGACAGCCCGAGCCCGGTGCCCTTGCCGACTTCCTTGGTGGTAAAGAACGGCTCGAACACCTTGCCGAGGATGTTGGGCGCGATGCCGCTGCCGCTGTCGGTGATCGACAAAGCGGCATAATCGGCGACGGGCAGGATGTCGGAACCAAGTTCGGCGACCTGGTTGGCCTTGACCGAGTAGGTCTGGATGGTGACCGTGCCGCCGCCCTTGGCCGCCATTGCGTCGCGCGCATTGACCGCGAGGTTGACGATCACCTGCTCGAGCTGGCCGGGATCGGCGCGGACCGGGAACAAGTCGCGGCCATGCTTCAAGGCGAGCTGGACGGTTTCGCCGAGCAGGCGCTTGAGCAGATGCGACACTTCGCTGACGACGTCGGGCAGTTGCAGCACTTGCGGGCGCAACGTCTGCTGGCGCGAGAAAGCGAGCAATTGGCGGGTCAGGCCGGCGGCGCGGTTGGAGTTCGACTTGATCTGCTGGATATCGTCATAATCGCTGTCGCCGGGCGTGTGCCGCATCAGCATCAGGTCGCAATGACCGATGATGGCGGTCAGGATGTTGTTGAAATCATGCGCGACGCCGCCGGCGAGCTGGCCGACCGCCTGCATCTTGGTCGCCTGCGCCACCTGCCGCTTGAGCTTGGCTTCCTCGCTATTGTCCTTGAGCAGGATCAGCACGGCGGCGTCGCCCAGCCCGCGCAATCCGGCGACGGTCAACGCGACCGGCTCCCCGGGCTGGGCGTTAAGGCGGATCGGGAGATCGCGCGACATGGCCGGGCCGCGGGCGTTGCGGCGGACGGCATCGGCGACGGCGGCCTTGTCCTCCTTCGCCACCAGATCGCCGGGATAGACAGTGGCGTGATCGTCGGTGATCCCGCCGGCCGTCTTGAACGCCTTGTTCATCGTCAAAAAGCGGCCGTCGCGATCGACCAAGGCGAGGCCGAGGGGCAAGAGTTCGAGCAGGGCCTGGACGTTGGCGGAATCGGGCTGCGATGGCTCGACCCGGTCGATCAGCAGCATCAGCCCAGCGCCGTCGCCAGCGTCGGCGTCGACCGGGACATGGACGAGGCGCATTGGCGGGGCGCCCTCGCCCTCGCTGACCAGGTGGAGCGAATCGTCGCTGGCGGTGACCAAATCGGCGAAGTTCAATTTCTGGTCGCCCAGTGTCGCGCCGATCGCGCGTTCGGCGAACATGCGGTTGGCCGAGACGATCTGGCCATGCGCATCGACCGCGGCGGCGAGCACCCCGCTGCGGGCGAACAATTCGCCTTCGAGGCCGGAGATGCGCTTGACCAGGGTGGCGAGCACATCGGGTTCGCCGCGATCAAACCGCCACAGCAACAGGTCGCCGCGAGCGCCGACGCGTTCGACCTTGACCGGCGCCGGCTGGCCGCGAAGCGCGACCGACGGATCACTCGCCTGCCCGTCGCGCCACGCCGCCGAGCGGAGTGACTTGAGCTGGGACTGGGCGTCCTCCCCCTTGCCGACACGATCGGGCAGCACATCGCCGAACCGCGTCCGATAGGCGGCATTGGCCGACAGCAAGCGACCGCTGGCGTCGCTTAAAGCGGCGGCATCGCGCGACAGGTTGAGCACCGCCGCCGCAAGCCCGAAATCGGGCACCGGCAGTGGCGCAATCGCGACTTCGGATCGCATCGATCGCCGTTCGAGCACGAACGCGGCGACCAGCATCGCCACCACCCCGGCGAGAAACAGCCCGGCAAACGCCGGCTCCTCAAGCGCCGCGAACAGCAATGCCCCGCTCGCCGCCGCCGCCGCGACCAACACCGGCACAAGCCAGCTGATCCGGCCGGGCGGCTCGGCTTCGAGCAAAGCGATCTGACGATCGAGCATCAGGGCTGTGCCGTTACCAGATCCTCACCCGCGTTTCGGGCGAGAGGTAGAGCGCCTGGCCGGGCTGGACGTTGTAGGCGCCGTACCACGGGTCCATGTTGCGGACGACCGAGACGCGCTGCGCCGACGGCGAGTGCGGGTCGGTCAGCAGCCGCTGGCGAAGATTGGCTTCGCGATAGTTGCGACGCCACACCTGCGCCCAGCCGAGGTAGAAGCGCTGGTCGCCGGTCATGCCATCGATGATCGGCGCCGGCTGGCCATTCAGCGAGGCGATGTAGGCGTCGTGCGCGAGCGTCAGCCCGGCGAGATCGGCGACATTCTCGCCCATCGTCAATTTGCCCTGGACGTGCATCCCCGGGAGCGGTTCGTAGGCGTCATATTGCTTGCCGAGGCTATCGAGCCGGGCGTTGAACGCGGCGACGTCAGCCGGGGTCCACCAATCGCTGAGGCGGCCGTTCTTGTCATATTTCGCGCCCTGGTCGTCGAAGTGATGGCTGAGCTCATGCCCGATCACCGCGCCGATGCCGCCATAGTTGATCGCCGGGTCGGCATTGGGATCGAAGAATGGCGGCTGGAGGATCGCTGCGGGGAAGACGATCTCGACCATGCCGAAATTGGCGTAAGCGTTGATCGTCATCGGGGTCATGCCCCATTCCCAGCGGCGAAGCGGGGCGCCGAGCTTGCTGATGTTGTCGGCATAATCGAAGGCGTTGGAGCGCATCGCATTGCCGAGCGCGTCGCCACGATCGACCTGAAGCGCCGACATGTCGCGCCAGCGGTCCGGATAGCCGATCTTGGGGGTGAAGGCGGCGAGCTTCTCATGCGCCTTGACCTTGGTCTCCGGCACCATCCAGTCGAGCTTGTCGATCCGCCGGTCCATCGCGCCGATCACATTCTTGACCAATTGGTCGGCCGCCGCCTTGGTTTCGGGCGGATAATATTGCGCGACGTACAGCTTGCTGACGTCATCCTGGAGTACGCCGGTGGTGAAACCGACCGCGCGCTTCCAGCGGACTTCCTGCTCGGGCGTGCCCGACAGAGTGGTGCCGTAAAAAGAGAAATTTTCCTTGTCGAAGGCAGCCGGCAGATAGGCCGAGTAGCCGTCGAGCGAACGGACGATCAATTGGTCCTTGAGCATGCCGAGCGGGGCCTTGCCGACCAACGCCGCAATCTTCGAGATCGCGCTTGGCTGAGCGACGATCAGCGAGCCCACGCCCTGCGCGCCGCTGTCTTTGATCATCCGCGCGAAGTCGAAGCCGGGGGCCGACTTGGCGAGCTCGGATATTGTCATCTTGTTGTAGGTCTTGGTCGCGTCGCGGCTTTCGATGCGGGTCCAGCTGGCCTCGGCGATGCTGGTTTCGAAATCGAGGATCGCCTTGGCGCGCGCGGCGGCTTTGGGCTCACCCGCAAGGCCCAGCACATTGGTCAGATGCTGGAGATATTTGGCGCGCGTCTCGGCGATCTTGGCGTCGGTCTTGAGGTAATAATCGCGGTCGGGCATGCCGAGACCCGACTGGCCGAGCGAGAGGATATAATCCTCGGGGTTCTTGTCATCCTGCCCGACGTAGCCGCCGAACGGGGTGCCAACGCCCATCTTGCCCGCCGCCGCATAAAGCGAAGCGAGCCCGGCCTTCGACTTGAGGCCACTGATCTGGTTCAGCCACGGCTTGATCGGGGCCAGGCCCTTGGCCTCGATCGTCGCCTGGTCCATGAAACTGGCGTAGACCGCGCCGATCCGGCTGTTTGGATCTTGCGCGGCATTTTCGATCAGGCTCTTGGTCCTCTCGCGCGACAAATCGTCGAGCAAGGTGAACATGCCATAGTTCGACTTGTCGGCGGGAATGGCGGTGTTCTTGGCCCAGGTGCCGTTGGCATAATCGTAGAAATTATTGCCGGGGACGATGCTGGTATCCATGCCGGCCTTGTCAAAGCCGAACGCGCCGATCGACGCCTTGGGACCGGCGGGAACTTCGGCCATCGGCGGCGCGGTTTCGGCCATCGGCGCGGTCATCGGCGGCGGGGTCTGCTGGCTTGCGCAGCCCGCAAGGGCGACGGTGGACGCCAATAGGATAGTCAGCTTGGTCATCGATTGCTCCCGATTTTATGATCTTATAGTAGCGCGCGGTCGAGTGGGGTGTAGCGCGCCTCAGTCACCAGCGGCAAACGACAATCGACCTGCCGGAGACGACGAACGGCGGGAAGTGGTCAGCCGCGGTTCCGCATGATGCGGCCCTGCTCGCGCTTCCAGTCGCGTTCCTTGATCGTCTCACGCTTGTCGTGAACCTTCTTGCCGCGCGCCAAGGCCAGCTCGATCTTGGCCCGCCCGCGCGAATTGAAATAAATCGACAGCGGCACCAGCGTCAGCCCCTGGCGGTGGATCGCGCCGTTCAATTTGTTGATCTCGCGGGTCTTGAGCAGCAGTCGGCGGCGGCGGCGCGGCTCATGATCGGCATAGCCGCGATTGCCATATTGCGGGATCGACGAGTTGATCAAATAGACCTGCTCGTCCTCGACGGTGGCATAGCTCTCCGCGATCGACCCTTCGCCGGTGCGCAGCGCCTTAACTTCAGTGCCCATCAGCTCGATCCCGGCCTCGAACCGTTCCTCGACGAAATAATCATAGCGCGCGCGCCGGTTCTCGGCGACGACCTTGGCCTTGTCGAACTGGGCTGGGAGGGGTCTGGCCATGAGGGGGCGCTTAGACGATCACAATCACGAAAAGAAGGTCCGCTAGGAGCAGTCAAAAGCGTATTGGACCTGATCACAATGGTGGCATTTAAATTTATAGAATCCTGCGTCGCCCGCTTCGAAGTTTTCTATCGCCGAGTTCCATGCCTGCTCACTTTCGTTGACAGGATCACAATGCATTCGCGTGCTTTCGGGAGCAGCCTTCAGCTCGTCGGCACTTGGAAATCCATGAAATTCGCACGCATCGCCGCAATGCGTCAGCCACTGCTCTTGTTGCCAAGCCGAATAAGAAGGCGTTCGTCGCGTTATCTGATCGACGATCTTCTTCGGCATGTTCTGACCATCGAAATTCATGTCGTCGACGAACATCCCGTCAAATTTTTCGGCAGCTGACCCGTCGGCGACACACCAAAGACAAATCTTCTCTATTTCTTGAACCGCATAGAATGGACCAACGTAGAACAGGGTGCGACGTTGTTCGCAGCACTCACAAATCTCGTTCGCCGCGACCACAACCTTTGAGGCGAAAGGGTCAGGATGATACGGGAAGATTGGTATCGGCAGCATATCTAAATCAAACCCGCATGGGCCAGCGCCGCATCCACCGCGGCTTTGCTCTCGGCACTAGGCTGCGTCATCGGGGGGCGCAGTTCGGTCGGGAAGCCGCGGACCTTGTTCAGCGCATATTTGACCGGGCCGGGCGAGGCGTCGGTGAACATTGCCATGTGGAGCGGGTAGAGGCAGTCCTGCAGTGCCAGCGCGTCGGGCCAGCGGGCTTCGCGGATCGCATCCTGGAACTGGGCGCACAATTTGGGCGCGACGTTGGCGGTGACCGAGATGCACCCCACCCCGCCCATCGCGCTGAACCCCAAGGCCATGTCGTCATTGCCGCTCAACTGGATGAATTCCTCGCCGCACGCTGCGCGCTGGGCGCTGACCCGGGCGAGGTTGCCGGTCGCGTCCTTGACCCCGATCACCGCGGGCAGATGCGACAACCGCGCCATCGTCTCGACCGAAATGTCGGTGATCGTCCGCGCCGGGACATTGTAGAGGATGATGTCGATGCCAAGGTCGGCGACCGCGGCGAGATGGAGATAGATGCCGTCCTGATTGGGACGGTTGTAATAGGGCGGGACGTGGAGCGCGGCGTCGGCGCCAGCTGCCTTGGCCGCGCGGGTCAGCTCGATCGCGTGGGCGGTATTGTTCGATCCGCAGCCGGCGATCACCGGCACGCGGCCGCGCGCAACCTCGACCGTCGCTTCGATGAGAGCGCGATGTTCGTCGCTGGTCAGCGTCGCCGCCTCGCCCGTCGTCCCGCATGGCACCAGCGCGTTCGAGCCCTGATCGATCTGCCACTCGACGAAATCTCGGAATAGCGCGAGATCGACTCGTCCTGCCGCAAATGGAGTCACCAGCGCGGGTATCGAGCCGAAAAACATGCTTTTTCCTTTGTTCCGGTAGCGGGGCCGATTGGGGGATTTTTAGGGTGCGTTCACCGACTGATAAGATCCGATGCGGCAAGATGTCTAGCATGAGACAGATCGCCTTCCTGTTCGTCCTACTTGCCGCGCCGTCAGGGTCGGTCATTGCCCAAAACCAATATGCGCCGGCGTACGGCTCCCCCACCGTGTCGCAGACCGACATCAATACTGCGCTGGCCGACTGGCGGCGACTGCGCGCGAGCGATGGCTATGCGTTTGCCGATTATGCTCGCTTCATCATCGCCAATCCCGATTGGCCCGATGACAACCGCCTTCGCGCTGTGGCGGAAAAGCAGATGCGCCCGGGCGAATATGGACCGACGGTGATCGCGTTTTTCCGCACCGACAAGCCGCTAACGGGCAATGGGCGGGCGCGGCTGGCCGAGGCGCTGGCCGCCGCCGGAAGGACCGCGGAAGCGCAGGCGGCAGCGCGCGCGGCATGGGCATCCCCCGATCTCCCCGCCGCCGACCAAAGCAGCATCGCCGCGCTTTACTGGTCGTCGCTGACCACCGCCGATCATGACAAGCGCACCGATGCGTTGCTATTTGCCAAGAAGCCCGACGATGCCGAGCGCGCTTCGGGCTACGCCACCCCCGCGCGCCGAGCCGCGTTCACCGCGCGGGTCGCGATGCAACGGCGATCGCCGGATGCCGATGCGCTATACCATTTGGTCGATGCGCAAATCGCGACCGATGCGGGACTGCTGATCGATCGGATCCGCTTTCTCAAGCTGTACAACAATGACGCCGGAGCGCGCGCGCTCGCCGCCCGTCCGCATACGTTCACGTACAAGCCAGCCGACCCTGAGAGATTTGTCGACACGTTGCTCAGCCTTGCCACCGCCGCTTATGGCGAGCGGCAGTACAACCAAGCGTATGACATCGGCCGGCAGGTCAATGACGCGTTCGCCCCGGGGACCGACATCAGCACGCAAAGTTATGGCCTGCGAGACGATTATACGTCGTTGGTGTGGCTGGCGGGTCAATCGGCGCTGTCGGGTATCGGGCGGCCGGGCGATGCGGTGCAGCAATTCATCAATTATTCGACAGGCGGCAAGTCGCTCCAGGTGACCTCGAAGGGGCTGTACTGGGCGGGACGCGCGGCGCTTTATGCGGGGCGCGGGGTCGAGGCGAACCAATATTTTGCGCAGGCCGCGGCGTATCCCGAGCTGTTTTACGGTCAGCTTGCGCTTGAGCGACTCGGGCGTGCCGTGCCCGAGCCGGTGGCGATGTCGTCATTACTCGTCACTCCGCCGCAGCGCGCCGCATTCCAGCGCAATCGACTGGCGCAGGCGACGCGGCTGCTCGGCCAGCAAGGCCGCCGTGACGAGCAAAGCCTGTTCGTGCGCGCTCTGGCCGAGAGCCTGAGCGACAATAATGACCGCGCGCTGGCGAGCGAATTCGGCCAGTCTATCGGGCGGCAGGATCTGGGCGTGTGGATCGCGCGGGCGGCGCGCAATAATGGCGCCACATATTACTATCGCTCGGCCTTCCCAAGCCATTCCGCCAACGCCCCGTCGGGCAAAATGTGGGCGCTGGTGCATGGCATTACGCGGCAGGAGAGCTCGTTCGATCGGGGCGCGGTGAGCCATGCCGGGGCGCGCGGGATGATGCAGCTGATGCCCGGCACCGCAGCTGAGGAAGCCGGCAAGATGGAGATCGTCTACGACAGCGGGCGGCTGACCACCGATCCGGCTTATAACGTCATGCTCGGCAGCCATTATTTCCAGCGGCTGGTCGATCAGTGGGACGGCAACTTCGTCCTCGCGGTCGCGTCCTACAACGCCGGCGCGGGCAATGTCCGCAAGTGGGTCACACGGTTCGGTGATCCGCGCAGCCAGAGCGTCGATACTTTGCGGTGGATCGAGCATATCCCGTTTAGCGAGACCAAGGGCTACGTTCAGCGGGTGCTCGAAAATACCGTCGTCTATGACCGGATCAACCCGACCATCCCGCCGAGCGCAGGCGCGGTCAGCCTGTCGACTTACCTGGGCAAGTCGCGGCCCGGCTGATGCCAGGAACCGATGATGCGGAGCCGCGATTCATCACCCCGGCGGGGTTCGCCAATATCCGCGCCGAATATGAACAATTGTTCGGCAGCGAGCGACCCAAACTGGTCGAAACGATCAGCTGGGCGGCGGGCAATGGCGACCGCTCCGAAAATGGCGATTACATCTATGGCAAGAAACGCCTGCGCGAGATCGACCGGCGCCTGGGCTGGCTGGCGCGGGTGATGAAGGCCGCCAAGGTGGTCGATCCGTCAGTTCAGGAAGATCGCGCCGTGGTTCGCTTCGGTGCGACGGTCGAGCTTGCCGACGATCAGGATGCCCGGCGCATCGTGACCATCGTCGGCGAGGACGAGAGCGATGCCTCGGCCGGGCGGATCGGATGGAACACGCCGGTCGCGCGGGCGCTTCGAGGCGCGCGAGTCGGCGACGAGCGGATCGTGACCCTTCCCGCGGGCGAGCGCAGTTACGAAATCATCACGATCACCTACCCGACGGGCTGACTGCGCTCCGACGGGACGAGGAACGGCACCACCGATCCGGCGGTTTCGGGCGGCGCATGCGGAAGCGCCTTCTCCACCGCCTCGACGATGGCGGTCAATCCGGCGATCCGGGCCGCGTCGCCGTCATTGGCGTCGATCATCGACCACGGCGCCCAGCGTGTGTCCGATTGCGCCAGCACCTGCGTCAGCGCGGCGCGATAGGCGGTGTGCGCGGGGATCGAGCGGAATTCCTCGGGGCCGACGAGGTGGCGCATCCACTGGTCATCCTCGCGCTCGGCGACACGGCGCGCCTGGGTGTCGTCGGTGACGTGGAAGAACAGCTTGACGATCATCGTGCCATAATCGCGTTGCTGCGATTCAAACTCGTTGATCTCGTCGAACGCGCGCTTCCATTCCTTGTCGGTAACCAGCCCGAGCAACTTGTCCTCGAGCACGCGACGGTACCAGCTGTGGTAGAAGATGGCGGTATTGCCGGACTCGGGCAGTTTGGCCCAGAATCGCGCCAGCCAATGACCATCGCGCGCGCGGCGGCGATCGGGCGAGACGGTGGTCACTGCGACATGGGTTGGGTCGAGCGCCGCGCCGAGCAATTTGACAAATGCTCGCTTGCCTCCGCCCTCGGGCCCCTCGATGACGATGATCAGACGCTTTTGATGGACGATCTGCGCCAGTTGCGCGCGGCCCAGCCGATGCTGGAGCGACGCCAGTGCCCCGCCGACATCGCCCGCATAGGGCTGACCCCGTTCAAAATCCGTTAAATCAATCGGCACGCGCGGTGAGTAACGAAAAGCGATTCGCTCCGCAATCGATCAAACCCGCGCCGTCCCCGGTTGGTGCAGCGGGCTTGAAATTAGCGTCGACGACGCTTTCGCGAATGATGGGCCGGTTAGATTTTGGGATTGACGGCTTTAAATACATATGTAATGTTTTTCTTACGCATGACAGAAATCTTAAATGATCTTGCTGGTAACGCCCCTAGCCTGCTGGAAGCGCTCGGCGCGCTGAGCAATCCTCATCGTCTCCGCATCATCGCTTCGCTTCACACGGGCGGAAGGAAATATGTCAGCCAGCTTGCACGAGAGTTGGGGATCAGCCGCCCGCTGCTCCACCTTCACCTCGCCAAGTTGGAGCAAGCGGGCCTGGTTGCCAGTGAATTCGAAATTTCCGCAGACGGAAAGGCGCTCAAATTTCTCGAGGCCACCGACTTCGCCATCACATTGACGCCGGAAACGATCGCAGCGGACGCGAACTCGTTACCCACGCCATCAACGCAATCAGCCTGAAAGGAAACAAAGCCATGTCGCCCCAAGTCTATTTTTCAACGATCGCGCTGATCGTCGGAACGATCCTTGCTGTGTTCGGCATGAAATATCTCGCCGCTTGGACAACTGCTCGGGCGCGCATTGTCGACGCGCACAACCATGACGCACGCCTGGCGGCGATGGAAGCCGAGATCACCAGACTCTCCGCGTCGGTCGGAAAGATCGAGAGCATCCTCAAAGAAGTCGAATAGTCCCGCATTTCCCATCCCAAAAAGGTCAGCACAATGCCTGATATCTCGATCCCTCGTCTCTATTTGCTTCGCGCCATCTATTTGCTGCTTGCCGTCGGCCAAGGCATGTCGGTGTGGCCAAAAATTATTTCTCAGAGTGGCGATTGGGCGCTGACGCCGGGTGTGGTCAAATGCATGCTGGGGGCCATGTCGCTATTGGCGCTCCTTGGCCTGCGCTACCCTATGCGGATGCTACCGTTGCTTTTCTGGGAAATCGCCTGGAAACTTATCTGGCTCACCGCTGTAGCTTTGCCCTCCTGGAGGAACGGAACCATGAACGAGGGCATCAGCCAGACGGCGTTCGAAACCGGGTTGGTCGTGATCGTAATCCTCGCCGTGCCATGGGATTATGTCTATGCCCGCTACGTACGAGATCCGGGCGATCCCTGGCGCAATCCGGCGCGATAGGCCGGCTTCTAATCCGTGGGTCCATCGATCAACCGGATGCTAAGCTCGCGCAGCTGCCTCGGCGTGACTTCGGCCGGGGCGTTCATGAGCAGATCCTCGGCCTTCTGGTTCATCGGGAAGACGATCACTTCGCGGATGTTGGGCTCGTCGGCGAGGAGCATGACGATGCGGTCGATCCCCGGCGCCGAGCCACCATGTGGCGGCGCGCCGAACTTGAAGGCGCCGATCATGCCCGGGAAGTTGGTGTCGACTTCCTGCGCCGAATAGCCCGCAATCTCGAATGCCTTGTACATGATGTCGGGGCGATGGTTGCGGATCGCGCCGCTCGACAGCTCCACGCCGTTGCAGACGATGTCATATTGCCACGCGAGGATGTCGAGCGGGCCCATGGTCTCGAGCGCGTCCATCCCGCCTTGCGGCATCGAGAACGGATTGTGGCTGAAGTCGATTTTCTTGTTGTCCTCGTCATATTCGAACATCGGGAAGTCGACGATCCAGCAGAAACGGAAGGCGTTCTTTTCGATCAGGTCGAGCTGCTCGGCGACGCGGGTGCGCGCCAGGCCGGCGAGCTTGGCGGCTTCGGCCGGGTTGCCGGCCGCGAAGAAGATACCGTCGTCAGGACCGATACCAAGCTGCGCGGCGATCTTGTCCATCCCCTCGACGCCATGATTCTTGGCGATCGGGCCGCCCCATTCGCCGCTTTTGCGGGTGGCGTAGCCCAAGCCCGCGAAGCCCTCGCCGCGCGCCCAGTCGTTCATCTCGTCGAAGAATTTGCGGCTCTTCTCGGCGGTGCCGGGCGCGGCGACGGCGCGGACCACCATGCCCTTGTCGACCAGCCCGGCGAACAGGCCAAAGCCCGATCCGACAAAGTGCGCGCCGACATCATGGACGATCAGCGGATTGCGCAAATCGGGCTTGTCGCTGCCATATTTGAGCATCGCTTCCTTGTAAGGAATGCGAACGAACTCGCCGGCCGGGGTGACGCTGCGGCCGTTGGCGAATTCCTCGAACAGGCCGGCCAGCACCGGCTCGATCGCGTTGAACACGTCGTCCTGGGTGACAAAGCTCATCTCGAAATCGAGCTGGTAGAATTCGCCGGGGCTGCGATCGGCGCGGGCGTCTTCGTCGCGGAAGCAGGGCGCGATCTGGAAATAGCGATCGAAGCCGGCGACCATCAACAATTGCTTGAACATCTGCGGCGCCTGCGGGAGCGCGTAAAACTTCCCCGGATGGACCCGGCTCGGCACCAGATAATCGCGCGCGCCCTCGGGCGAGCTGGCGGTCAGGATCGGGGTCTGGAATTCGGTGAAGCCCTGCCCGATCATCCGCTGGCGAACCGAGGCGATGACCTTCGAGCGCAGCATGATGTTGGCGTGGAGCCGTTCACGGCGGAGGTCGAGGTAGCGATATTTGAGGCGGATTTCCTCGGGATAATCCTGTTCACCGGCAACCGGCATTGGCAGTTCGGCGGCCGAGGATTGGACTTCGACCGTATCGACGACGACTTCCACATCGCCGGTCGCGAGCTTCTTGTTGACCGCCCCGCCCTCGCGATCGACGACCTTGCCCGAAATCGTCACGACCGATTCGACGCGCAGCGAGTCGAGCGTGGCCAGCGCGTCCGATCCCGCGCGGCACACCAGTTGCGTGAGGCCATAATGGTCGCGAAGATCGACAAACAGGACCCCGCCATGATCGCGCTTGCGGTGGATCCAGCCCGACAGGCGAACCGTGGAACCAACGTTGGCGGCGCGCAGCTCGGCGCAATTGTGGGTGCGATAAATGTGCATGAAATCCATCCGTAAAGGGGTTGCGGGCCGATTTCCCGTCCACTCCCCTTTTGTCAACCCGCAGGCCTCGCTATGGCCACCAGCAATATGAAGATTCACAAGCTGATCAACGACAGTGCCACCCTCGCCGCTTTGGTCGAGCGACTCGCCAAGGCCCCGTTCGTCGCGGTCGATACCGAGTTCATGCGCGAAAATACCTATTGGCCCGAATTATGCCTGATCCAGATCGCCAGCAGCGAGGAAGCCGCGGCGATCGACCCCAAGGCCGACGGGATCGATTTGAAGCCGTTGCTCGACCTGCTGGTTGAAAATACCGACGTACTCAAGATCTTCCACGCCGGTGGGCAGGATCTCGAAATCGTCCATAATCTCACCGACAAGACCCCGGTGCCGTTGTTCGACACGCAGGTGGCGGCGATGGCGCTCGGTTATGGCGAGCAGGTCGGTTATTCGAGCTTGGTCGAATCGATGCTCGGCCACGCGCTCGACAAGGGCGCGCGGTTCACCGATTGGTCGCGCCGCCCGCTCGACAAGCGCCAGATCGATTATGCAATCGCGGATGTCACCCACCTCGCGACAATCTTCCCGATGATGATCGAGAAATTGCGCAAGAATGGTCGCGGCGGCTGGCTTGACGAGGAAATGGAGCGGCTGGCCGACCCGTCGAGCTTCGCCTTTGCGCCCGAGGATGCGTGGAAGCGGCTCAAGCTGCCGGGGCGCAATCCGCAACTGCTCGGCCGCCTGCGCGCGATCGCCGGGTGGCGAGAGACCGAGGCGCGCGGCAAGAATATCCCGCGCGGGCGGATCATCAAGGACGACACACTGGCCGAGCTCGCCGCGCATCCGCCCAAGACGCAGGACGATTTGGGCAAGGTGCGCGGGCTGTCGGCGGGATGGCGCAACAACGATATCGGGAGCCGGTTGATGAGCGCGCTTGCCAATGCCGAACCGGTGTCGGACGACGACCTTCCCCAACGCGACTTCAAGCGCCCGGGATTGAGCAAGGACGCCGTGCTGGTCAGCGATTTGCTCAAGCTGCTGCTCAAGATCCGGTCGCGCGAGACCGGGGTGGCGCCGAAACTGATCGCGCGGTCGGACGAATTGGAGGCGCTTGCCGCGGGGGTGCGCGACGGGCTGCGTATCCTGACCGGCTGGCGGTTCGGGCAATTCGGCAGCGACGCGCTCGACCTGGTCGAGGGCCGCGTCGCATTCGGGGTAACCGATGGCAAATTGACGATGACCACCACGGCGCGTGTCGCCGAGCCGATCGACGCCTAGCCGATCACTATCTCCGCATTGCGGCCGAGAGCCTTGGCCAGTTGCTTCAATCGTTGCTCGACCGACTCGCCGACCAGGGCCGCGTTGCGTTTCGGAATGTCGAGCATCACCTTGCCATCGACCAGCGCGATCGAGGTGCGGCTGAGGCTCGCCTCGGTTCCGCCCGACAGGCGCTGGGCGAGGCGGATCGCCTTGCCCCATGCGGCGCAGCGTTCCTCCTCCCGCAAATCGAGCAACGCCGCGACCTTGCGATCGAACGCCTTGTCGCCGCCGAACACCGCGCACAACGTCCGCCCGAGCACCGCGCGGCCATGGGCATCGATTCCGACCCAATTGCCGTGCAGCGCGAGATCGACCGCGCGTTCGGCGCGGAAATCGGGGTGCGCGTTCCAGGCGAAATCGCTCATCAGGCAGGCGGCCAGGCGTAGGCGAAGCGCGGGCGGGTCATCGTCGGGGAATAGAGGATCGATCCACGCGTCGATCGTCGCGCCATGATCGCCGAACCGACCGAGCCGGTCGCCGACTTCGAGCGCGGCAGCGATCAATGGATCGAGCTTTTTGGTCGTGGCATCGAGTTCGCGGAACAACAGGCCTTCGCGAAGGCCAAATGACGAAACGATCACGTCGGCCGGCGCGAACACATCGATCAGCGCGTCGAGGATCATCGTCGCGACGGGCAATGACGCCAACCGGTTGGCACTGAGCCCGGTCCGCTGCTTCAGATCTATCGCGGTGGTGGTGGCGATGATCATCTCCAGCGCCGCCACGCGTTCGTTGGTTAGCCGGTGTCCGTGGACGATCGGCAGCGGATGGCTCGATTCATAGAGATCGAGACGGGCAAGCGCACGGAACGAGCCGCCGACCAGGTGCAAACTCGACTTCGCCAGCGACGCGTCGAGCGGGGTCCCGGCAATCGCCTTGGCGATCAATCCTGCGAGCTTCTTGCGGCTTGGAGTGTCACCGATGCGGAGCACGCCGATCGGCAGCGACACTGCCTCCCCAAGCCTGCCGTCGCCGACCTGGATCAGTTCGAGGCTGCCGCCGCCTAGATCGGCCACCACCCCGCGCGCCTCGGGCATGGCCGACAGGACGCCGAGCCCGGCGAGTTGGGCTTCCTCCTCGCCCGGCAGTATTCGCGGCTTCAGCCCGATCGCCGCGACCTGCTTCAGGAACGCCGCGCCGTTCGATGCCTCACGCACCGCAGCGGTGGCGACGGTATGGACGGTGCGCAGGCCCATGTCCTTGCCCAGCTGGTGATAACGCGCGATCGCCGCCAGCGCGCGCGCTGAGCTTGCCGGATCGAGCGCCCCGTCGCGCTCGATCCCGCGGCCGAGCGCGGCGGTCACTTTTTCGTTGAACAGATGCGACGGCACCCGCGCGGTCCCGCCATAGGCAACGAACCGCACCGAGTTGGAGCCGATGTCGATAATCCCGACCGGGCCAAATGTCCTGGCGGGCATCAGCCCCCGCCGCGCTGGGTCAGGCGCAGCTTGGGCACTTCCTTGCCGCCGAGCGAGTGGCCGCGCCCCGACAGCGACGGATTGTTCATGAAATAATGGTGCAGGTTGAAGTGCCGCTTGCCCGGCACCATCCGGCGATAGCTGCCATCAGGCAGGAGCAGCCAGCTTTGTTCATTGTCAATCAAATTGGCGATCATCACTTGGTCGAGCACCTGCGCATGGACCGTCGGATTTTCGATCGGCAGCAGGAATTCGACCCGCCGGTCAAAATTGCGCGCCATCCAGTCGGCCGAGGACATAAACACGCGCGCCTTGGGATGCGGCAGGCGGTGGCCGTTGGCGAAGACGAAGATCCGGCTATGCTCGAGGAACCGGCCGACGATCGACTTGACGCGAATGTTCGATGACATGCCCGCAACGCCCGGGCGAAGGCAGCACACGCCGCGAATGATCAGGTCGATCGACACCCCCGCCTCGCTCGCTTCGTAGAGTTTGTCGATGATCGCATGGTCGACCAGGCTGTTCATCTTCGCCCAGATCGCCGCTGGCCGGCTTTCCTTGGCAAACGCGATTTCGGCGTCGATCAGCGACAGGAATTTCTCGCGCAGATTGTGCGGGCTGAGCGTCAGTAATTCGAGACCCTTGGGCTGGACGTAGCCGGTGGTGAGGTTGAACAATTTCGCCGCATCGCGCGCCGCTCGGCGGGAGGCGGTGAAGAAGCTGAGGTCGGTGTAAATCTTGGCGGTGGTCGGGTGATAATTGCCGGTTCCGAAATGGGTGTAGGTGCGGATTGTCCCGCCTTCGCGGCGAAGCACCATCGAGACCTTGGCGTGGGTTTTCCACTCGACGAAACCGTAGATCACCTGCACCCCGGCGCGCTCCAGCCGACTGGCCCACAGCAGGTTCTGCTCCTCGTCGAACCGCGCTTTCAATTCGACCACTGCAGTGACCGATTTGCCGGCCTCGGCCGCGGCCACCAGTGCATCGACGATCGCCGACTGCTTGCCCGCGCGGTAGAGCGTCTGCTTGATCGCGACCACGCCCGGGTCCTCCGCCGCCTGGCGCAGGAAGGCGACCACCGCGTCGAAGCTTTCGTAGGGGTGGTGGATGATGAAATCCTTCGAGCGGATGGCGGCGAAGATATCGCCGTCATGCTCGAGGATCCGCTCGGGAAAGCGCGGGGTGTAAGGCGGGAATTTGAGTTCGGGCCAATCGGTCTCGACCAGTTGCGCCAGATCCGCGATGCCGATCAGCCCGCCGCTTTCCGCGGTCAGCGCCGAGTCCGCGCGCATGCCCTCGCGAACCAGTACCTCGACATCCTCGGGCGTATCGTCATCGAACTCGAGCCGGATCACCCGCCCGCGCCGCCGCCGCTGGATCGCCGAGCGGAAATAACGCACCAGATCCTCGGCCTCGTCGTCAACCTCGATATCGCTGTCGCGGAGCACCCGGAAGGCGCCGTCGGCGACCTTGGTAAAGCCGGGGAACAACTGGTCGAAATGCGCGGTTACCACTGCTTCGATGGCGATGAAGCGGATCGTCTTGCCAGTGCCGGGCAGCTGGATGAACCGCTGCAGCGTGGTCGGGATCATCAGCAATTCGGTGACCAATTCGGCGCGCTTGCCGCGCTGCAGGCTGAACACCAAAGTGAACCCGCGATTGGGGATGAACGGGAACGGGTGCGACGGGTCGATCGCCTGCGGGGTGAGCACTGGCAAGATCTGCTCGCGGAAATGGTCCGACAGCCACTCGGCCTCGCGCGGGGTGAGCTGATCCGCGGTGATGACGTGCAGACCGCACTCGCACAGTGCCTCGCGCAGCACCATCCACTCGGCCTGCTGCGCCACCACCAGGGCGTCAGCCTCGAGCGCGATCGCGTCGAGTTGCTGGGTCGGGGTCAGACCGTCGGCGGACAAATCCTCGATCCCGCGCAATTGCTGGCCTTTGAGCCCCGCGACCCGGGTCATGAAAAATTCGTCGATGTTCGAGCCCGAGATCGACAGGAAGCGGAGCCGCTCGAGCAGGGGATGGGCGACGTTGGTCGCTTCCTCGAGCACCCGCCGGTTGAACGCCAGCCACGAAAGTTCGCGGTTGAAATAGCGACCTGCGGTGGATTTCCCGGTCATGCGTCGCCCCGTTGGTCGACCAGCCCGGCCTGTCCCAATGCACGGCGGATCGTCGGCAGCGTCAGCCGCGCGCGCTCGGCGAAGGCGTGGCGATCGATCGCCTCAACCACCCGCTCGGCAGTGACATAGTCGCGGTGCACCCGCTGGGTGATGAACTTCACCGCCTCGGCCGGGATATGCAGCCCGCGGTCGGCGAACAGCAGGTTGATCAGCGCCGCGAACAAAATATCGTCGGGCTCGGCGATACGAGTTGCCGGGGTCACCGCCAGCCGGGTGCGCAAGTCGGGCAGATTTACCGGCCACGGCGCCTCGCCGTCGGTGATCATGACCATCGCCCGGCCGGTTTCCTGTGCCTGGTTCCAGGCATGGAACAATTCTTCCTCATCGTGCGCCTCGGCCTGGTCGAACAATCGCCCACCGACCCGCGCGATGAAGCCGCGCGCAAGCAACGAGCGCCCCGAGCGGCGCGGTCCGGTGAGGATCGTCGCCTTGACCGGCCACAGGCTCCAGTTCCGGAAATGCTCGAACGCGGCGCGGTTGGCCTCGCTCAGGATGAAGCGCTGCTCCTCGCCAACCTGGGGCCAGTCGAGCGGGAGCGCGATCTGGTCGGCGGCCTTCATTCCTGGCCGGAGGGAGTTTGGCTATTGCCGGAAGCTGGCTTGGCGGCGGGAGATTTGACGGCTGGCGGCTTGGCCGTGGGCAGGCCCGGGTTGACCCGCAGCGTCCCGCCGACGTCGCTGACCGCCCAGCCGTGCGACGAGATCGCGCTGGCCAGCGCCGACGACTCGCCGCGATAGGTTACCAGCAGGATCGACCAGCCGCCGATCGCGGTATTGCGCGGCGACACCGCATCGACCCCGCCGATCCCGCGGATCATCGCGAACGCCGCCGACAGCCCGGCCTCATCGCGGGTCAGGACCTGCAGCTGGATGACCTGCGCCGCGGCGAGCGCCTTGACCGGAGCAGCGACCAGTTCCTCGACCGGCGGCGGCGGCGCGGCGATGATCAGGCTCGAATCGCGCTGCAGCCGGCCATTGGCGAGCGCGAGCGTGAACAAGGCGTCCATCCGGGTGACGCCCTCGGCCATCATCCGCGGGATATCGGCGCTATCTTTGGCCTGCAGCTCGAACCCGCCGAGAATCTCGCCATCGGGGCCGTGCCGACCGATAAACCGAGCCACCGCCGGCCCGCCGGGATATTCACGATGCAACGAGGCTTCGGCGACCAGCACGTCCGCCGCGCCATAATAATCGATGATGTTGCGCCACCAGCCGCGCCCCGGCCGCGCGGTTTGGGCGGCGTTGATCAGCAACGGATCGACCCCCGCGCCGCTGACCCGGACATAGTCGATCGGGCTTTGCGAGGTGCGGAACTGCGCCCACGAACGCTGCCACACGTTGCGCTGCTCGACGCTGGTCATCGTCGCGCCGGTCACGAGTATTGGGATCAGCAGCATCGGCGCCGAGCGGCGGACGACGCCGGCAACGCCGAGCATTTCGCCGGCGCGCGCGCGGTCGAACAGGATGCCGAGGTCGGCGATGTAACGGTTGGGGCCAATCTGTTCGCGCTCGACGATGATCGAGCTGACCAGGGTGTCGAGCACCGAATCGCTGAGGTTGGGCGCTTCGCCGATCGGGCGGCCGTGCTGCTTGGCCCACAATGATTTGAACCCTTCGCGCTGGGCAACGCGCCAGCCGGCATAGCGCGCGGCGCTTGCGTCCTTGCCCCCGACGTCGACGTGGATGCCGCTGATTTCGAGCGTCCCCGAGCTGTCGATCGGCGCGATCCCGCGGTCGCCCGATTCCATCTGCGCGACCAGCATCCCGCCAACGGCGAGCGCGGCAAGCGCGGAGGCGATGATGAAGGCGGAGCGGCGGGCCATGACCATAAGCGGGCTTTTGGCGATATGTGCGTGGAAATCCAAGCGGCTTGTGGCTAGTGGCAGCGGTCATGTCGCAAAAGCCGCTCACTTATGCCGATGCCGGGGTCTCGATCGCCGCCGGCAATGCCCTGGTCAAGGCCATCGCCCCGCTCGCCCGCGCCACCGCGCGGCCCGGCGCCAATGCCGAGATTGGCGGGTTCGGCGGGTTTTTCGATTTAAAGGCCGCGGGCTATGACGATCCGTTGCTGGTCGCCGCCAATGACGGGGTCGGGACCAAGCTCAAGCTGGCGATCGACACCGGCCGCCACGACGGGGTCGGGATCGACTTGGTCGCGATGTGCGCCAACGATTTGATCGTCCAGGGCGCCGAGCCATTATTTTTCCTCGATTATTACGCCACCGGGAAGCTCGACCAGGCGGTCGCGGCGGAGGTCGTCGCGTCGATCGCTCATGGGTGCCGCATCGCGGGCTGCGCGCTGATCGGCGGCGAGACCGCTGAAATGCCGGGGATGTATGCCGATGGCGACTATGACCTTGCCGGCTTCTGCGTCGGCGCGGTCGATCGGGCCAAGGCGCTGACCGGAAAGGACGTCCGCCCCGGCGACGTCATCCTCGGGCTCGCGAGTTCGGGGGTTCATTCGAACGGCTTCAGTCTCGTGCGCAAGCTGATCGAGACGAACGGCTGGAAGCTCGATCGCCCGGCGTTGTTCGACCAGGAACGTTTGCTCGGCGCGGCGTTGCTCGAACCGACCCGGATTTATGTGAAGAGCCTGCTTCCGCTGGTTCGCGCAGGCCGGATCGGGGCGCTGGCGCATATCACCGGCGGCGGCCTGCTCGAAAATATTCCGCGGGTTATGCCCGATGGTTGCCACGCGATGGTCGATGCCGATGCATGGCCCCTGCCCCGGCTGTTCGCCTTTCTCCAGGCGGGCGGGGCGATCGAACCGGGCGAACTGGCGCGGACCTTCAATTGCGGGATCGGGATGGTCGCGATCGTCCGCCCCGACGCCGCCGACGCCGTAACCGCCGACCTCATTGCCGCGGGAGAAACTGTCCACCGCATTGGCATGATCGAGGCTGGCGAGTCGGGCTGTACCGTCAGCGGCAGCGCCGAAACATGGAGCGGGCGCGCCGCCTGGTCCGCCACCCACCATGGCTGATCGCGCCCGGGTCGCGATCCTGATCTCGGGGCGCGGCTCGAACATGGCCGCATTGATCTACGCCGCTCGCGCCGACGACTGCCCGTATGAAATCGCCCTGGTCACCGGCGACAAGCCCGATGCGCCAGGCCTTTCATTGGCTAGGGCCGAGGGCATCGACATCCTGCGACTCGAAGACAAGTCATTAGGCGCAACTTACTGGAAAGCCTTGCAAGAGGCGCTCGACGCAGCTCGCATCGACACCATCGCGCTCGCCGGATTCATGCGCATCATCCCCACAGATTTCGTCGCTCGCTGGGCCGGGCGGATGGTCAATATCCACCCCTCGCTTCTCCCCCGCCATCCCGGCCTGCGCTCGCACGATGCGGTGCTTGCGGCTGGCGAGACGACAACGGGCGCTACCGTTCACCTGGTCAGCGACCAAGTCGATTCGGGTGCGATCCTTGGGCAGGTCGAGGTCGCGGTGCTCCCCGGCGACACCGCCGACAGCCTCGCCACCCGCGTGCTTATTGCCGAGCATCAGCTTTACCCGCGCATCCTGAGCGAGTTCGTGACGCGCGAGCGCGACCCCGACTGGATCGTCGCCAAGGTCGGCGGCCTCGCCCTCGCACTGCCCGAAACGCGCTTCAAGACCAGCCACGGCGCGCCCGGGTGGAAGGTCGGCAGCCCGTCGAGCGACAAATTCTTCGCCATCATGTGGCTGAGCCACCATGGCGAGGAACCGACCGCGGTGCTGCTCAAGACCAGCGGGCAGGATGAAATGGCGCAGCTTATCGCCGCCGAACCCGACCTATATTTCCGCCCGGCTTATTACGGTCCGTCGGACTGGATCGGCCTGCGTCTCGACCGCGCGGGCGTCGGTTGGGACCATGTCGCCGAGTGGCTGTCGCGCAGCTGGCAAACCACCGCCCCGCCGCGCCTCACAAGATTACTGAGGGTCGCCGATGAGTTTTAATCGCCTTCGCCTGCCACTCCTGCTGGCAGCATTCGCGCTTCTGCCCGCATGCAACACGGTGTTTTCCGAACAACCGATGCTCAATGGGGCGCCGCCCGCGACGCAGGTCCCGCGCCCCGGCCTGTGGGTATCAACCGATCCGGATTGCACGGTCGCGACCGCCGGTCCGGCGCGCGACTGGCCGAACTGCGCTCGCTTTGTGATACTCGACCCGACTGGAGCGATCCTGCTGGGCGATAATGACCATCGCGACGGGGACAAACAGCTGAGCCTCTCGATCCGGTTCGGGGCGCGCGATCCGGCGCTCGCCGAAATCAGGATCGACGACGCGGCGGATCCGACAACCAACGGCTATGCCTATGTCGCCTTCGCGCCGGACGGCGCTGGCCAGGCAGGCGAATTGACGAAATTGCGCTTCTGGTGGGTCAAATGCGGGCCAAGCCAAGGGATGAGTTATCCCGGGATCGACGAGAAGTGCCGCCCGGCCTCGCTGGCCGCAATCCTCGGCGCCGCGCGTGGGAGCAGCAACGACGACGTCGAGACGATGCGTTGGGTCCGCCAGCCGGGACCGGGCGACCTGCCGACCGGCACCAAGACCAGCAGGTGAAGTCATTCCACATGTTCGTCACGCTGCCGCTGATCGCGGCCGAGGCGTACGTGCTGTTTCGCGCCATGATCCGCCCGCACCGCGAGCCGACGTCGCGGCTGGCGTGGGTGATCGTGATCATCATTCTCCCGGTGGTCGGCACGATCCTCTATCTCCTGCTCGGCGAGGCGCGGGTCAGCGCGACGCGCAAGGAACGCGGGCGGACGATCGACTCCACGCTGCCGCGCCCGCCACACGATTTGCGAACTATGCAGGCGATGTCGAAATCGCGCTACGACGCGCCGTTCGACCTGGCGCTGACCGTCAACGGGCTCGGCCCGACCTCGGGCAATCGTGCCTCGCTGCTGCCCGACAGCAATACCGCAATCGACGCGATGGTCGCCGACATCGATGCCGCCAGCGACCATGTCCACGCCTGTTTCTACATCTGGCTCGACGACAATAATGGCCAGAAGATCAAGGATTCGATGATCCGCGCGGCATCGCGCGGGGTCACCGTCCGAGCGCTGGCCGATGCCCTCGGCACCCACAAGCTGATCCGCTCCCCGCATTGGCGCGAGATGGAGGCGGCGGGGGTGCAGCTCCGCGTCGCGCTGCCAGTCGGCAATCTGCTGTGGACGATGATCCGCGGCCGGGTCGATCTTCGCAATCATCGCAAATTGCTGATCGTCGACGGTCACATCGGCTGGTGCGGCAGCCAGAACGCCGCCGACCCCGAATTCCGCGTCAAGCCGCATTATGCGCCGTGGGTCGACATCATGACCCGCTGGGAAGGGCCGGTGGTGCGCGACTGGCAATTCCTGTTCGTGTCCGACTGGATGGGCGAGTATGGCGAGGATTTGAGCGCGATGATCGAACTCGCGCCGCTGAAAAACGAGGGCGATATCGTCGCGCAGGTGATCGGCACCGGCCCGACCCTGGCCTATTCGGCGATGACCGCCTGCTTCATCGAACTAATCCACTCCTCCCGCGAGGAATTGGTGATCACTACGCCTTACTTCGTGCCCGACGAGCCTTTGCTTTATGCCTTGCTCTCGGCCGCGCGGCGCGGGGTCAGGACCGTCCTCATCCTGCCCGCCAGGAACGACAGCCGGATCGTCGCCGCTGCCAGCCGCAGCCATTATGCCGATTTGCTCAAGGCGGGGGTCGAGCTTTACGAATATCATTGCGGCCTGCTCCACGCCAAGACGATGATCGTTGACGGCAAAATCGGGCTGGTCGGATCGGCGAACCTCGACCGCCGCAGTTTCGAACTCAATTTCGAAAATAATATCCTGTTCGCGGACGAGACGCTCGCCGCGCAAATCCGAGGCCGGCAGAATGAATGGCTGGTCGACAGCCGCCGCGTCACGCTCGAGCAGGTCGCGGCCACTCCGATCCTAGCGCGACTGTGGCAAAATGCGCTCGCGATGTTCGGGCCACTATTGTGACTGGTCGACCAGCCTCCTGAGGATCAGCGCTTAACGAAAAAGGCCGCCGGATTGCTCCGCCAATCGATTTTCCTGCCGATCGCGATCGCATCTTGGTACAGTGCCGAAATGACGGGCTCAAACCTCAATCGTTTATTCCCCATCCTGCTGGCGCTCGCCGGCTGCAATATCGCCTTGTCCGAAATCCCGGTGCTCGGCGAGGCTCAGCGCTCCTCGGTCCAGCTCAAGGACGGCTATTGGGTGATTGCGGAGCAGGACTGCAGCTACGATCTCGCTAAACCGATCGAAAGCTGGCCCGGATGCGCCGATTGGGTGGTGCTCGACCACAACCAGATCGTCCGCCAACGCGATAACAATGTGCTGGGGCTCGCCCCGACCATGCTGATCGCCGACGGCAAGCCGATGATCCTGCAATTGTTCAGCAAATGGAAGGATGGCGAGACGCCGCTCTACACCTTCGCCGCGCTCGAACCGACGACGACCACGCCCGCCGGCCAGATCGCCGCGATGGGCCTGTGGATCATCGAATGTGAGGCCCAGCCGTCGCGCACCCCGCCCGGCAGCGGCGCGCCAAGCCACTACCCCGGCTTCGCCGCCGACTGTCGGCCAGGCTCGCTCGACGCCCTACGCAACGCCGCCGCCGCCAGCCGCCCCCCGCCGGATGAAATTATCAGTGCCAAGTGGGTGCGATCGGCGGCAGATTAACCAGGGCGTTTACCCGACGATCTCTTCCGGCTTGAAGAAGTAAGCGATCTCGATCGCCGCATTCTCGTCGCTGTCCGAGCCATGCACCGAATTCGCCTCGATCGATTCGGCGATTTCCTTGCGGATCGTGCCGGCATCGGCATTTTCCGGGTTGGTCGCGCCCATGATGTCGCGGTTGCGCTGCATCGCGTCTTCGCCTTCGAGCACCTGGACCACGACCGGGCCCGAGATCATGAAGCTGACGAGGTCGTTGAAGAACGGGCGCTCGCGGTGAACGCCGTAGAAGCCTTCGGCCTGGTCCCTGGTCATGTGGATGCGCTTCGACGCGACGACGCGCAGCCCGCCGTCCTCGAGCATCTTGGTGACCGCGCCGGTCAGGTTGCGGCGGGTGGCATCGGGCTTGATGATCGAAAAGGTGCGGGTAACCGCCATGGAAAGCTCCATCATTGGGTGGGGGGGGAAAGGGTTGGCGCGCCCCTAGCCGGAGCGGTGCATTAGGGCAAGCGAGCTAGCCCTTCTCGACCCACTTCCCGTCTTCATTGGCCCAGTAATGCCGCTCGACCTCATCGCGCCCGGCAAGCAATTTCCACGCCAGTCGCGCGCCGTCGAGCGTGGCCGCATCGAACAGATAGAAAGCGCGGTCGAAGTGCAGCGCCGCATCGCGCCACTCGCCATCGGCGATCAGGATATTGCGCGCCAGGTTCGGCGCATCGGTGGTGGTCGACAGCAGGATCGGCTGGCGGGCATCGTCCACGCCCCCCGCGAGGCCGTGGGGGAGAAAGCTGGCCGGCCCCTCGTCCCACAGCAACCGGTCGAGCCGCGCGAGTAGAGCTTCATCCTCGGCGACCAGAAGTAGGCGACCGTCATCGGCGAGAATTTTGCCGGCGAGGGTGCCGATTACGCCGTCATGGCCCTGGGGGCCGAGCTGGTAAAAATCGACGCGCATTTCATTGCACCCCTGCGCAGGCAGGGGCCCAGTCCGGTGCCGCAGGCGCCGCGTCGCGGCGGTCTGGGCTCCTGCCTTCGCAGGAGTACATCACCCCTCGGCCGTATCCTCGATGAACTTGTCGAGCAGCCGCACGCCATAGCCGGTCGCGCCGCGGTCGCAGGTCGGCTTGGGCTTGTCCGACCAGGCCATGCCAGCGATGTCGAGATGCGCCCATTTGACGCCGTCGTCGACGAACCGCTGAAGGAATTGCGCGGCGGTGATCGATCCCGCCTCGCGCGGCCCGACATTCTTCATGTCGGCGATCGGCGAGTCGATCAGTCGGTCATACGCTTCGCCCAGCGGCTGGCGCCACAAGGCGTCGGTCGAGCTTTTTGCGGCGGCGAGCAGTTGCTCGGCGAGGCCATCGTCGTTGGCGAACATGCCCGCCATCTCGTGGCCCAGGCTGACGACCATCGCGCCGGTCAGCGTGGCGAGGTCGATCATCACTTTGGGTTTCACATTCGCCTGGGTCCAGGTCATCAAGTCGCACAGCACCAGCCGCCCTTCGGCGTCGGTGTTGATCACCTCGATCGTCTGGCCCGACATTGACGTCACGACGTCGCCCGGGCGCTGCGCATTGCCATCGGGCATATTCTCGACCAGCCCGCAAATGCCGACGACGTTGGCCTTGGCCTTGCGCCCGGCGATGGCCTTCATCGCGCCCGCCACCGCGCCGGCGCCGCCCATGTCCCACTTCATCGCTTCCATGCCCGCCGCCGGCTTGATCGAGATTCCGCCGGTATCGAAGGTCACGCCCTTGCCGAGCAACGCCACCGGCGCCTCGCCGGCGGTCCCGCCGTTCCAGCGCATGACCAAGATCTGCGCCTCGCGCACCGAGCCTTGCGACACGCCGAGCAAAGAACCCATCCCGAGCGCGGTCATCGCCGCTTCGTCGAGCACCTCGATCTCGAGCCCCAATCCGGCGACGCTGGCCTTGACCCGCGCGACGAAGCTTTCGGGATAGATGATGTTGGCCGGCTCGGTCACCAGCTCGCGGGTCAGCGAGACGCCTTCGACCAGCGCAGCATAGCGCGATGCGTAGCGATCCGCCGCGCCGGCACCGGCGCCGACGATCGTCACTGCCGCCAGGGTCGGCTTCTGCTTGTCCTTCAGCTTGGTGCGATAGATATCGAACCGCCACGCCCGAAGCGCCGCCGCGAGCGCCACCCGCGCCGCCGCGTCGGCATCGTAAGTGAGACCGGTCAGGTCGATCACCGCTGCGGTCTCGCCCGAGATCAGCAACCGCGCGACCGCTGCACCGCCAAGTTTCTCCGCCGCTTCAGCCGGGGAAACCGCGTCGCCAGTGCCGATCGCGACGATCCGCCGACCGCCGACGAAATGCTCCGCAGCGCCGCCGGCCTCGCCCTCGAACCGCTGGCGCATCAGCGCTGCATCGATGTCGCCGCCAAGACCACGCAGCAGGTCGCTGCCGCTCTTGCCCGAGACCGGGACCACCAAGGCAGTGTCGCCCTCGGGGCGAGTGTCGGCGAAACTGATTTTCATGCGCGTCGCGATCCTTGGAAAAATGGGCCGGATAGTGAAAGCTCAAGGGCCTTTAGGCCGCTCGCTGCGCCAAGCAAAGCGCAGATGTTGGTCGATTGGACGCAAGCCGGATTGCCGCTTTGCAGGCAAGGTGCAATAGGCTTGGGCCGAAGTGCAGTGCCGGACGGGGTCGACTTGAGACTATTCAGGACATGGTTGGGGTGGAGCACGCTGCCGATTGTCCTGGCGTGGCCCGGCGTCGCGGTCGCGGCGCAGGCCGAGGTCCCCGCCGTGACCCCCGCCCCCACTCCTGCCGAGCCCGACGTCAATTTCAGCGCCGACCAGGTAACCTACGACAGCGAAGCCGACATCATCACCGCGCAAGGCCGGGTGCGGCTTGACCGCGACGGCAATTATGTTGCCGCCGACCAGATCATGTGGACCCGCAAGACCGGCGCGGTGGTGGCCACGGGCAATGTAGTAGTGGTCAATCCGCAGGGCGACAAACTGATCGGCGAGAAGGTCACGCTGACCAACAGCCTGCGCGACGGGACGATCGAGAACCTGCTCGTCGTCCTCGACACCGGCGGTCGGATCGCGGCGACCAGGGGCACGCGCGTCAATGGCGTCACCACGCTAGAGAATGCGGTCTATTCACCCTGCCCGGTGACCACGCCCGCCGGCTGCCCCAAGAATCCCAGCTGGAAGATCGTCGCGGCCAAGGTGGTGCAGGATCCGACCACCCACCGCATCCGCTTCCAGGGCGGGCGGTTGAGCCTGTTCGGCGTGACTTTGCCGTTGCTCCCGGTGTTTTCGGTCGGCACCGGCGCTAACGGCGATGGCACGTCGGGCGCGATGGTTCCCGACATCGCTTTCTCCAATTCCAACGGGCTCGAGCTTTCGACGCCTTATTATTGGCGGTTCGCGAGCAATCGCGACTTCACGCTGACCCCGCACATCTATTCCAAGACCCTGCCCGCGATCGAGGGGAAGTATCGCAATCTCAACCCGCTCGGCGCGTTCCAGCTCGGCGCATTCCTGACCTACGGGCGGATCGACAATGCCGATATCGACGGTACGACGATCAGCCGTCACAATGCGATCCGCGGCTATTTCGAGGGCAATGGCAAATTCCAGCTCACGCCGTACTGGAGCATCACTTCCTCGCTTCGCGCCGCGACCGACAAGACGGTTACCCGCCGCTACGACATCAGCCGCGATGACGTGTTGCGCAATTTCATCGATGCCGAGCGGATCACCCCCAACAGCTACATCTCGATCGCCGGCTGGGCGTTCCAGGGCTTGCGCGTCGACGATGTCCAGAAACGCATCCCGATCGTCCTGCCGGCGATCGACGCGCGGTTTATCCTTCCGATCACTCCGCTCGGCGGCAAGGTCCAGGTGCAGGGTAACAGCCTCGCCATCCTGCGCATCGACGGGCAGGATACGCAGCGCGCCTTCGCCAGTGCGCGGTGGGATTTGCGCAAGCTTACGCGGATGGGCCAGGAACTGACGCTGACCGCGTTTGCGCGCGGCGACGTCTATCATACCGATGATAGCGCCAAGACCAGCGTCGCGGCTTATGCCGGGCGCGATGGCTGGCATTTTCGCGGGATCGGGGCGCTTGCCGCGGACATGCGCTGGCCGTTCATCGGCCCGGCACTCGGCGGCACGCAACGGATTACGCCACGGGTCCAGATCGTGCTCACGCCGCCCACGCCCAATTTGTCGATCCCCAACGAGGATGCGCGCTCGGTCGATCTCGAGGACAGCAATCTGTTCGCGCTCAACCGCTTCCCCGGTTACGACCGGTGGGAGGATGGCTCGCGCATCACCTACGGCATCGAATATACGCTCGACCGGCCCAACGTCTCGATCGATACGATCATCGGCCAAAGTTACCGCCTGACCCGCGCCACCAGCATCTTTCCCGACGGCACCGGCCTGACCGATCGCTGGTCCGACGTCGTCGGGCGCACCAGGGTGCGGTTCGGGCGGTTCATCGACCTCACCCACCGCTTTCGCATCGACAAGGATAATTTCGCGCCGCGCCGCAACGAGCTCGACCTGACCATCGGCAGCGAGCAGACCTATGCCCAGATCGGCTACCTCAGGCTCAATCGCAACATCACCAGCACCGTCGAGGACTTGCGCGACAAGGAGGAGCTGCGCCTCGCGGCACGGGTCAAGTTTGCGCATTATTGGTCGATCTTCGGCGCTACCGTGATCGATTTGACCGACGCCAGGGAAGATCCGCTGAGCCTTGCCGACGGCTATCAACCGGTCCGCCACCGACTGGGCATCAGCTACGAAGACGAATGCCTTGACCTTGGCCTGTCGTGGAAGCGCGACTATGAGCGCATCGGCGACTTCCGCAAAGGCAGCACATTTGCACTTCGAATCGCGTTCAAGGGGCTCGGCCGCTAATCTTGCGTTCAGCGAGATTGGATGAAAGGCCGGGCAACAAGAGACTGAAAGATAAGGAATTTGAGGGTGGGATTGAAGATCAACCGGTTCACTGCAGGCTCGCTTGCAACTTTTGTCGCATCGATTGCAGTGGCCGCCGCATCGGCTCAGGGCCAGTCCGCACCGGCGCTGGGCCAGCCCGGATCGAGCGTCAGCGGGCTCAACCTGCCAGCCAACCCGACGGTGTTCGGCAACACCATGCCGTCGATCATCAAGGCCACCGCGATCGTCAATGGCGAGGTCATCACCCAGACCGACATCGACCAGCGCCTCGCCTTGCTGGCGATTTCCAACGGCGGAGAAATCCCCGCCGACCAGGTCGAACGCCTGCGCCAGCAAGTGCTTCGCAACCTGATCGACGAGACGCTGCAGATCCAGGCGGCCAAGACCGAAGACATCAAGGTCACCGATGCCGACGTCGACCGGACGATCGTCCGGGTCGCCGGCAACGTCAAACAGACCCCCGAGCAAATGGCCGACTATCTCACCGCGCGCGGGTCCTCGATCCGCTCGATCCGCCGCCAGATCCTCGGCGAAACCTCGTGGCGCCGATTGCAGAGCGCGAAGATCGAAAGCGGCGTCAGCGTCGGCGACGATGAAGTCAAAGCGGTGATCGACAAGCTGGAAGCTTCGAAGGGCACCGAGGAATATAAGGTCAGCGAAATCTTCCTGTCGTCGACCTCTGCGACGCAGGCGGCTGTCATGGCCAACGCCAACCAGATTATCGAAGCGCTGCGCAAGGGTGCCTCGTTCGTTGGTTATGCCCGCCAGTATAGCGAAGCCTCGACCGGCGTTGTTGGCGGCGATCTTGGCTGGGTTCGCCCCGAGCAATTGCCCGAGCAGATTGCCAATGTGGTCCGCTCGCTCCAGCCGGGCCAGGTGTCGACCCCGGTCGCGGTTCCGGGCGGGGTGTCGATCATCGCGCTGCAGGACACGCGCAAGGTGCTCACCGCCGATCCGCGCGATGCCGTGCTGACGCTGAAGCAAGTGTCGGTGACCTTCCCCGCCAACACCACCAAGGCGCAGGCCGAACCGATCGTCACCCGCTTTGCAGCGGCTGCCCTGAATGTCGGCGGCTGTGGCGGCGCGGAAAAACTGGCGGCCGACTTCCGCGGCGAAGTCGTCCAGTCGGAAGGCGTGAAACTGAAGGAATTGCCCGAAGCATTGCAGGGCATGATGCTGCCGATGCAGGTCGGCCAGGCGACCCGCCCGTTCGGATCGCTGACCGAGGGCGTTCGCGTGCTCGTCATCTGCGGCCGCGACGAAGCCACCGCGGGCCTGCCGACCTTTGACCAGGTGCTCAACCAGATGAACGAGGAACGGGTCGCAACCCGCGCCCGCCGTTACCTGCGCGATCTTCGCCGGGATGCGATCATCGACTTTCGCTAGGATCGGCGGCTAAGGCAGCCGGACATGGCCTCCTTCCTCCCACCGCTTGCAGTCTCGCTTGGCGACCCCGCCGGGATCGGTCCCGAGGTGGTCGCCAAATGCTGGGATAATCGCGGCGCCTTCGGGCTGCCGCCGTTCGTCGCGGTCGGCGACATGCGCAGCCTCGACCTGGTGTGGGACGGGCCGGTCGCGCCGATCGACGATTTGCGCGATGCCGATTCGGCGTTCGACGTGGGCCTTCCGATCCTCCACATCCCGTGCAGCGAAACCCATCATCCGGGCCGCCCGACAACGGTCGGTGCGCATTGCTCGCTCGATTCGCTCGAGCTTGCGGTCGGACTTGCGCGCTCGGGCTCGGCCGGCGCGGTGGTCACCGGCCCGGTGTCGAAGCAGCAGCTTTACGCAATCGGCTTCGCTCACCCCGGCCAGACCGAGTTCGTCGCCGAGCGGTGCGGAATCTCCCCCGCCAATGTCGCGATGATGCTCGCCGGGCCGACCTTGCGCACGGTGCCCGTAACCACCCATGTCCCGCTTGCCATGGTCGCGGGCCTGCTGAGCAGCGCGATGATCGAATCGCGCGGCCGGGTCACGCTTCGCGGGCTGCAGCGCAACTTCGGGATCGCCGAGCCACGGCTCGCAATTGCCGCGCTCAATCCCCACGCGGGCGAAGGCGGCGCGCTTGGCCGCGAGGAAATCGAGCTGATTCAGCCGGCGATTGACGCCTTGCGCGCCGAGGGCTGGCAGGTCACCGGCCCGATGCCCGCCGACACCATGTTCCACGCCGCCGCTCGATCGCGCTACGACGCTGCGTTGTGCATGTACCACGACCAGGCCTTGATCCCGTTGAAGGCGCTGCATTTCGAGGAAGGCGTCAACCTCACGCTCGGCCTGCCGATCGTCCGCACCGCGCCCGATCATGGCACCGCGTTCGACATCGCGGGACAGGACCGCGCCGATCCCCGCGCGATGGCCGCCGCGATCCGCCTCGCCGCCTCGAGCGCCGCGCTCCGGCGGTGAGCGACGCGCCCCAACCGTCCCCGCCCCCTGAACCACTGCGTGACGTCATCGCCCGCCACGGGCTCCAGGCGTCGAAGGCGCTCGGCCAGAATTTCATCCTCGACCGTCAACTGCTCGCGCGGATCGCCGCGGTCCCCGGCCCGCTCGACGGCGCCATGGTCTACGAAGTCGGCCCGGGACCCGGCGGGCTGACCCGCGCCTTGCTCGACACCGGTGCCAGCGTTGTCGCGGTCGAGCGCGACCGCCGCTGCCTGCCCGCACTGGCCGAACTCGAGGCGGCCTTTCTTGGCAAGCTCAGGCTGATCGAGGATGATGCGCTCAAGATCGACGAGCCCGCTCTGCTCGGCCACGGCGCGCATATCGTCGCTAATTTGCCCTACAATGTCGGCACTGCCTTGCTGCTACGCTGGCTCGGCGGCGAGGCATGGCCGCCGTGGTGGGCGTCGCTAACCCTGATGTTCCAGCGCGAAGTCGCCGAGCGGATCGTCGCCAGGCCCGGCAGTGACCATTACGGCCGCCTTGCCGTCGCCGCCCAGTGGCGCGCGACCGCGGCCATATCGATGCTCGTCCACCGCTCGTCGTTCGTCCCCGCTCCCAAGGTGATGAGCGCGATCGTCCACCTCCGCCCCGCGCCGATGCCGCCGGGTGTGTCGCACACAGTGCTGGAAAAACTCACCGCCGCCGCCTTCGGCCAACGCCGCAAGATGCTCCGCCAGAGCCTCAAAGGCGTGCCGGGCGCGCTAGAGGCGCTGGAGGCGCTCGATATCGACCCCGCCAGGCGTGCTGAAACCCTCGCCGTCGACGATTTCGTCAATCTCGCGCGATTGCTGACTAATTAGTTTTGGTCTTGGCCTTTTCGGCCGGCTTGGCCGCGGCCATCGTCGGGCCCCGCGCGATTGCCGCGCTCAGGCTGGTCGCTTCGGGGCAGCCCCCGGTGCAGACCGCCTGAAGCTTGGTCAGCACTTCCTTGGCCTTGCCCAGCGCGCCAAGCTCGACCATCGCTTCGCCCTGTACCGCGAACGCGCTGCGGTCGGTCGGTTCGAGCAATAATGCGCGGTTGGTGTAGCGGATCGCCTGCCCGTACAGCTTTTGCTTCGACGCCACCCGCGCCATCGCGACAAACGCCGCGCGGTTGCGCGGATCGACCGCAAGCGCGGTTTCGAACGCGTCGTCGGCCTCGAGATATTTGCCCGCTGCCGCGCTCGCCTCGCCCTGCTTCAGCAGCGCCACCGACTTGGGCGCAAGCTGGTCGTCGGGACGCTGGCTGACCCCAGGCACTGCCATCGACGATGCGGCCAGACCGAAAACCAGAACAAGCGGGGAAAAGCGCATCAAAATCTCCAATCGAAAGCCAGGCGACTCTAGCATGACCTCTTTAGCCGCGCGACGAAAAAGCCGTCGGTATGGTCATGCCCCGGGGTGAGCAGCCGCCCCGCGCCATCGGCCCTCCCGAAATCATCGCCAAATCCATCGGGCATCTTATGCGCGCCCCAAGATGAATGCCGTCCTAAGAAATCGGCGATCTGCCCCGCCCCTTCGCGTGCCAGGATTGAGCAGACCGCATAGACCAGTACGCCGCCCGGCTTGACCAAGGGCACCGCGAGGTCGAGCAAATGCGCCTGGAGGTCGACAACCTTGTCGAGCCCGTCGGGCGACAGTCGCCACCGCCCCTCGGGGTTGCGCCGCCACGTCCCGCTGCCCGAGCATGGCGCGTCGACCAGCACGATGTCCGCCTGCCCCTCGAGATCGTCGAGCATCTCCGCCTCGCGCCCGCCATCGAGCAGGCGGATGTCGATCGTCGCTCCCGCCCGCGCTGCACGCGGGCCGAGTTTCGACAGGCGCCCGCGATTGGTGTCGCAGGCGATGATGTCAGCTTCCGGCGCGGCAGCGGCGAGCGCGAGCGCCTTGCCGCCCGCGCCGGCGCACAAATCGATGATATTGACCTCGCCTGCCGCGCCGCACGCCAGCGCGATCAGCTGGCTGCCCTCGTCCTGAACCTCGACGAGGCCGCTCAGCATCGCCTCGTGCCGCTCGATCTGGCTGTTGGCGGGAAGCCGCAGGCCCCACGGGCTCAGCCCCGTCGGTTCGGCCCCATCGAACGCAGACACGAGCGCGTTGCGGTCGCTCTTCGCGGCATTGACCCGCAAGTCGAGCGGCGCGCGTTCGAGCAACGCCGGCCATTCGTCGGGCGTCACCAGCGGCGACAATTCGCCCTCGATCCACCCCGGAATCAGCCGCTCGCTCGCCGCCGCCTCGCCCTCGCGCGCCGCCTCGGGGGCGTGCCCCCCGGTTCCGAACAGCGCGGCCGCATCGTCCAGCCCGAGCATCGCCGCCCGCCCGGTGTCGGGCCGCTCGCCCGACCGCCGGATCGCGCGATAGACCAATTCCCGAACCGCGCGCCGATCGCCCGATCCGGCATAGCGCCGCGTCTTGAAAAAGCTCGACACCACGACGTCCGCCGCCGGCCCGTCGTCGCGCGCGGCGGCGATCACCAGATCGAGGATCTCGACCGCGGCCTGCACTCGTGCGGCGGGAACCATTTACTTATCCCCTCCCGCCAGAGCGAGTTCGGGCGCCTTTGGGTCTGTCCGGGCGACAGACCTGCGCCCGAACTGGGCAGCCGCGAAGCGCCGAGGGGAGGGCCTGTCTTCGTTGAACAGGACCGGCCCTCCATCGCTCACCTGCGGTGAGTCGACCCCTCCGGCTCTGGCGGGAGGGGATCAAGAAATCAACGAGTCGGATAATTGGGGGCTTCCCGGGTGATCGCGACGTCATGCACATGGCTCTCGCTCAGTCCGGCATTGGTGATCCGCACGAACCGCGCGCGATCCTGCAAGTCCGCGATCGTCGCCGCGCCGGTGTAGCCCATCGCAGCCTTCACCCCGCCGACCAATTGGTGGATGATGTCGCGCACCGGGCCCTTTATCGGCACCTGGCCCTCGATCCCCTCGGGCACCAGCTTCAACTGATCCTTGATATCCTGCTGGAAATAGCGGTCGGCCGAACCGCGCGCCATCGCGCCCACGCTGCCCATCCCGCGGTACGATTTATACGCCCGCCCCTGGTACAAAAAGGTTTCGCCCGGCGCTTCTTCGGTACCCGCGAGCAACGATCCGACCATCACCGTCGATGCTCCCGCGGCGAGCGCCTTGGCGATATCGCCCGAGGTGCGGATCCCGCCATCGGCGATGACCGGGACGCCGGCCTTTTTCGCTTCGGCCGCAGCGTCCATAATCGCCGACAATTGCGGCACACCGACGCCGGCCACGATCCGCGTGGTGCAGATCGATCCCGGGCCAATCCCGACCTTGATTGCATCCGCCCCGGCCCCGACGAGCGCCGCCGCGGCCTCGCCAGTCGCGACGTTGCCGGCGATGACCTGGACGTCGTTGCTAATCTTCTTGACCCGCTCGACCGCCGCCGAGACGGCAGTGTTGTGGCCGTGCGCGGTGTCGATCACGATGCAGTCGCAGCCCGCGTCGATCAGCGCCTGCGACCGTTCGAACCCGGCATCGCCGACGGTCGTCGCGGCGGCCACCCGGAGCCGCCCCTGCTCGTCCTTGGTGGCGAGCGGCGAGGCGACCGATTTCTCGATATCCTTCACCGTGATCAGCCCGACGATATGGTCGGCGTCGTCGACCACCAGCAATTTCTCGATCCGCCGCTGGTGCAGGATCCGCCGTGCATCCTCGGAGCTGGTCCCCGGCGCGACCTTGGCCAAATTCTCGCTGGTCATCAGCTCGCTGACTTTCTGCCCCGGATGCTCGGCGAAGCGCACGTCGCGGTTGGTGACGATGCCAACCAGCTTGCCATTGGCCTCGACCACCGGAATGCCGCTGATCCGGTTGACGCGCATCAATTCGAGCGCTTCGGCCAGGGTCTGGTCGGGGCCCATGGTGATCGGATTGACCACCATCCCGCTTTCGAACCGTTTGACCACCCGCACCGCCGCGACCTGCGCCGCGATATCGAGATTGCGATGAAGCACCCCGATCCCGCCGAGATGTGCCATCGCGATCGCCATGTCGGCCTCGGTCACCGTGTCCATCGCCGACGACAGCATCGGGATGTTGAGCGGGATGCCGCGGGTCAGGAAGGTGCGAGTATCGGTCTGGCTCGGCAGGACGGAGGATTCGCGCGGCTGGAGCAGCACGTCGTCGAAGGTCAGCCCCAGCGGGATGTCAGCGATGTTGTTGGTATCGGCCATGCGCGCCTGTGACAGCATGCGAGCGATTCGCCAAGGGGGCGCTATCGACCCGCCAGCAATCGCCGCGCCGCCGCGACATGCAAATCCTCGATCATCGCGCCCTCGAAGCGCTCTGCCCCGCCGCTCGCCGCCGCGATCAGCCGCTGCGCGCGGGCCACTTCTTCGTTGGTCGGCGCAAAAGCCTGTTGGCATGCCGCGATCTGGTCGGGGTGGATCAGCGACTTGCCGTCGAAACCAAGCGCGCGGCTGTCGGCGCATTCACGCGCCAGCCGGTCGGGATCGTCGAGTTGGTTGGTGACCCCGTCGAACACCGCAATTCCCGCCGCCCGCGCTGCCACGACCGCCGACTGCAGCGAATGACCCATCGATGCGCGGTCGATCGACGGCAAGTGCAAGCTCGCTGCAAGATCGTTGGTGCCGACGATCAACGCGCAGACCGTTCGCGCGATCGCGGGGGCGGCAAGCACCCCCGCAGCGGTCTCGATCATCGCCGCGACCGGTTTGCCGATGATCGCCAGTGGCCGCCCGACCATCGGCACGATGATCAGGTCGCAATCCGATCCGCGCGCTGCAGCGAGGTCCGCATCATGGTGGGCGGTGCCAATGCCATTGATTCGGATCGCGACCGGCATCGACCAATGTTCGGCCACCGCCGCGACCGCCGCGATCCGCGCTGCCGCTTTGTCGCCTGGTTTCACCGCATCTTCGAGGTCGAGCACCACCATGTCGGCCCCCGACTCCCGCGCCCGCGCCACCGCGCTTTGCCGGTTCGCTGGTAGAAAAAGCAGCGCCGGCCTGGCGAACAAGTCGAGTGTCATGTTGATTTTCCTTCACGAATGCCCGGCGGCCTTGCATCATGGCGAGGACCAAAGGGGAAAACCATGTTGATCTTTCTAATCGTACTGGCCGTGATCGCGTTGTTGATCGTGATGATGAGCGTCAAGATCGTCCACCAGGGCTATCGCTACACCATCGAACGGTTCGGCAAGTTCACCCGCGTTGCCGAGCCCGGATTGAATCTCGTCACCCCGTTCATCTATCGCGTCGGGCGCAAGATCAACATGATGGAGCAGGTGCTCGACATTCCGGGCCAGGAGATCATCACCAAGGACAATGCGATGGTCGCGGTCGACGGCGTAGTGTTCTTCCAGGTGCTCGACGCGGCCAAGGCGGCGTATGAAGTGAGCGACCTGTACACCGCGATCATGGCGCTCTCGACCACCAATTTGCGCACCGTGATGGGGTCGATGGACCTCGACGAGACCCTGTCCAAGCGCGACGAAATCAACGCGCGATTGCTCAACGTGGTCGACCACGCGACCGAAAGCTGGGGGGTCAAGATCACCCGCGTCGAACTGAAGGACATCCGCCCGCCGTCGGACATCGTCAATGCAATGACCCGGCAGATGAAGGCCGAGCGCGAGAAACGCGCCTCGATCCTCGAGAGCGAAGGCATGCGCCAATCCGAAATTCTCCGTGCCGAGGGCGATAAGCAGGCGCGGATCCTGCAAGCCGAGGGCATGAAGGAAGCCGCCTTCCGCAACGCCGAAGCCCGCGAACGCGCGGCGCAAGCCGAAGCCAATGCCACCAAGTCGGTCAGCGATGCGATCGAGGGCGGCAGCGTCCAGGCGATCAATTACTTCATCGCCCAGAAATATGTCGAGGCGATCGGCATGTTCGCCACCTCGCCCAACGCCAAGACGATCCTGTTCCCGATTGAGGCGACCCAGTTGATGGGTACGCTCGGCGGGATCGGCGAACTGGCGCGGGAAGCGCTTGGCAATCATGCGGCGGATGGCGTTGTTCCGTCGGTGCCGCGGGTCGAGAAGAAGAGCTGATGTTCGGGTTCGAGCTTCACCCCGGCTGGATCTGGGCGATCGGCGGCCTCGTGCTGCTGATCGCCGAGTTGATCGCGCCGGGATTCTTCCTCGTTTTCCTCGGCGTGGCGGCGATTGCCACCGGCATGTTCACTCTGCTGTTCGACCTTGGCATCGCTCCGCAATTGGTGCTGTTCGTGATCTATACCGCGCTGGCGCTGATGATCGGCAAGCGGTGGTATGCCGAGCCCGGGCATTCCGACCAGTCGATCAAGCTCAACGACCCCGGCAGCCGGATGATCGACAAGGTCGTCACGGTGGTCGATCCGGTCGACGATCATGGCGGGCGGGTGAAGGTCGGTGATGGCGAATGGACCGCGCGTGGCGGGCCGGCGGCGGCGGGCGAGAAGGTTCGCGTGGTTGCAGTCGACGGCAATTGCCTGACCGTCGTGAGGACCACGCCCCTGGCGATCGAAACAGGCGCTTAAGCGGAGACGAGCATGACCAGTTTCGACCTTGGCCGCCGGGAAGCGATCGTCACTTTGGGCGCAAGCGCGGCGGGCATTGCGCTCGGTGGTTGCTCGGTCACGCCGCGGCCGGTCGCTGCGGCGCCAATGACGGTCGGCGCAATTCGCCCCGATGGTGCGGCAACACTCGACCTGTTCGGCGAGAATCTCATCCGCCTGTTCCCCGAAAACGCCACCAGCCTGGCGATCGACGTTGGTCCCCGCGCGCCGTACCGCCGGTTGCTCACCGACCGCAGCGCCGCCGGCCAGGCGCACATCGCCGCCACCATCCGCGCCGACCTCGCCCGCGCCGACGCGACCGACACCAAAGGCATGGATTTCACCACCGCGACCAGCATCGAAGTCGTCAAATCGGCCTACAAGACCGCGCTCGAAGGGTTCGCCTTTCCCTATGGCGACGTCGCGGTCGGCGGCTATCGCAACAGTCCCTATGTCGTGATCCAGAATGTCGGCGCGTTCATCGACGTGCCGCGCTTTCTCGACACCGATCACCCGGTCAAGAACGCCAGCGATGCCGAGGCCTATCTCGTCCGCCTGTCGAGCTATGGCGACCAGCTCGACGGCGAGACCGGGCGGCTCCGCTCAGCGACTGCGCAAGGCGTCATCCCGCCATCATTCGCGCTCGACCGTGCGCTCAAACAGCTCGGTGTGGCACTGGCCAGCGCAAGCAAGGGCGGCGGGCTGGTCGACAGCCTTGCCACCCGCGCCAAGGACATAACCGGCGATTGGGACGGCCGCGCGCGCGCCCTCGTTGCGGGCAAGATCGTCCCCGCGCTCACCCGCCAGATTGCCGAGCTGACCACCCAGCGCGCCCGCGCCGGCACTAACGCCGGCGTCTGGGCGCTGCCGCATGGCGATGACTATTACCGCTGGGCGCTCAAGGCCTCGACCACCACGACCATGTCGCCCGACGAGGTCCACCAGATGGGCCTCGACCAGCTTGGCGAATTGCAGGGGCGGATGGATCCAATCCTGCGCTCGCTCGGCTACACGAGCGGCAGCGTCGGCGAGCGGATGAACGCGCTGGCCAAGGACAAGCGCTACCAATTCAGCGAGGGCGACAAGGGCCGCGCCGAGATTTTCGCCTTCATCAACCAGCGCCTCGCGATCATCCGCGCGCAAATGCCCCGCGCGTTCAACACGTTGGTGCCGGGTAAGCTCGAAGTGAAACGCATGCCGCCCGAGGAGGAACCTGGCGCACCCGGAGCCTATGGCGGGGCGGGCTCACCCGACGGGTCGATCCCCGGTAAGTTCTGGATCAATTTGCGCGAGACCAGCCTGCATTCGAAATACAGTCTGCCCGACCTTGCCGCGCACGAAGCGATCCCGGGTCACGTGTGGCAGGGCGAATATGCCAATAAATTGCCGCTGATCCGCACCCTGCTCGCGTTCAACGCTTATTCCGAAGGCTGGGCGCTCTACGCCGAGCAACTGGTCGACGAGCTCGGGGTGTATGACGATTTCGTCGTCGGGCGGCTTGGGTATCTCCAGAGCCTTGCGTTCCGAGCGTGCCGGCTGGTGGTCGATACCGGGCTCCACGCCAAGCGCTGGACGCGGAGCCAAGCAGTGCAATTCTTCGTGACCCGCAACGGCTCCAACCCGCTCGAAGTCGCCAATGAAGTCGACCGATATTGCACCTGGCCGGGCCAGGCCTGCGGGTACAAGGTCGGCCACAGTGAGATCAACCGCCAGCGCGACCTCGCCAAGGCGGCGCTGGGACCGCGCTACGACTTGCGCGACTTCGATGACACGGTGGTGAAAGGCGGCAACGTCCCGCTCGACGTGCTGGCGAAGAACGTTGCCGCTTATGTGCGGACACGGGCAGGATGAGTGTTCTGCTTGCAGTCGCTATGGGTTCGGCAACGATTTCGGCTGGGCGTCCGATGGACGAGGGTCACGCAACCGAACTTGTCGCCAAGGCGATGCGTCAAATGTATCCTAGCGAGTCTCTGCGATGCTTTAGCTTCATGACGGAAGATCGGTCTCGCAAAGCGTTCGACATTGCCGTCCGCGAAAATCACGAACGAGGGTGTGGCGGCGATTCAAATGTGATGCCTGTCCGTGACCGTTTCTGGGTCGGCCGCTCGCCCATTCGCTTGTGGCGATTGAACACCGCAGAGGAGACACTCCTCCGATGCTCGTTGAGACACGGGCAACCCATCTGTCCTCGCCTCACCTACAAGTGACTATGGCGGCGCTGCGACATCGAGCACGAATTACCACCGAGCTCCTAACGGCGCGTCAGCCCGCCGAGGATCGAGCCGAGTAAGCCACCGCCACCACCGCCGGTCGCGGCGCCAAGCAGTGAGCCGAGCAGGCCGCCATCCTGAGCCGGCGCATCGGCGCTGGCGCCAGCACCGGCATCGGCGCCGCCACCGCGCGGGCCGCGGCCTCGCCGTGCGCTGGCCGCCCGTCGCCGAGGCAACGGGCTACGACGTGGTCCTCACCGTCAGGGGCGGCGGCCAACGGCTGGTCCGCGTGCGGCGGCCCGGCACCACGCTGCGCCGCGTGCACACCATGGCGCGCTACCTCAATGATGCGAGGGTCGGAAGTGCGGCGTTCGATGACGGCGAACCCGCCTGAAATCGCCGCGACGATGTTGTTAAAATCGTGCGCGATACCGGATGTGAGTTGTCCCAAGGCCTCCAGCTTCTGCGCTTGAGCCAGGGCCATCAACGTCGCTTCACGCTGCTTGATTTCGTCCTGCAACAGCGCG
>ENA-OFCE01000045-OFCE01000045.1-metagenomes-genome-assembly--contig:-NODE-45-length-96391-cov-5.163158_pt1 | contig 96391 bp, 88 predicted proteins | sample MGYA00153388_OFCE01 | MGnify analysis MGYA00153388
AACCTCCAAGTACAATAGGACCTTTACTAATATATAATCCTGAATTTAGTTGATTAAAATCTCCTTGTTTTTGATAAAGAACATTAGGCGAAATAAAAAGTGATCCATCATTTACAGGAATTGAGGCTCCACCATGAGCTGTAATTTTTAATGGTAAAACTGAAACATTGTTACTTCCGCTAAAGGATACATCGGGTTGAGTTAAGTGGTCTCCACTAACTCCAGCGTATAAATATTCTGAAAAAATTAAAAAACCAGCACCAAAATCTCCATATCCTTTTGATCCGAAAGTAATCCCAGAGCTTTCTCCTGAAGGTTCCGGCGTTCCAAAAACTTCATTAACTTTAAAAATAAGATTTTGCGTATTTAAAGTTTTTTGTACATAACCTGCTCTTAAACCTGCCTTAATGGTTACGCCATCACTTACTTCTAATAAATAAGAATAAATACCAGAAGCGGAAACAGTTCTCCAAGCACCGGAAGCTAAATTATCGCTGTTTATTAATACTCCAATTCCACCTTTTAGTTTAGGAACATCCTGATCAAATGAAGCAGAATATTGTTCGAATGCTTTATTAATACCAGGGTATTGATTTCGATAATTAAGAATAAACCTAGGTGCAGGTGTTGTACCTGCCATTGCAGGATTTAAATACAATGGGTTTGCATAAAATTGAGAATATTCTGCATCTTGTGCCTTCAGAAAGGTAGTAAATGTGATGCAGATAAAAAGTAATGAGAAGAATTTTTTAAACATATTTAAATTGAATTAGTTATTCTAGAGTAATGCTGGATATCAAAGATGTATTTATTTTTCAAATTTTCCTAAAAACGTAACAATTTTGATAATGTTACATCGTTTAGGGTTTTGTATTTTGTTTTAAAAATTTATGTCTAAGAAAAATATTTTTACCTTTTTTACTTATCCACAAAAATTTAGTCGGTATACGCTGCTGCTATTGCTAAGTTCGATCTTTTTTACTTTTCCTGCAATTGCTCAAAATAAAACAACTAAAATAAATATTAATTGGGAAGCTAATAGAACAATTTTAAACCCTAAAACTGGTAAAAGTATTGCTTATCCATATTCTTCAAATTCAACTTATCTAGAGATAAGAAACTTAATTCCAATCTTTTATTTTTTTCAAAAAATTTCAAGCAATCAGGCTGAATTTAGAATATTGAACCCGGTTTATAGCAAATTGGACGGTGTTGATGAAATTTTAAATGCTGACACTTTATTAAACCAAAATTTACTTTCAAAAGGTTCGGTAGAATTTGAAAAAAAATCACCCCACTTTCAATTAATATTAGTTCCAATTAGAAAAACATCCAATGGAACTTATGAAAAACTCGAATCATTTGATTTGCAAATTATACCCTTTCAAAGTTCACAGCGATCTTCAGGTATTAGAAGTTACGCAGCAAACTCTGTTTTATCAACTGGAAAATGGGTTAAAATAGGTGTAACCGAAAATGGTGTTTATCAATTAACCTATGATTTTTTAAAGTCATTAGGAGTTGACGTTGATAATATGAATCCGTCCAATTTCAGACTTTATGGCAATGGCGGTGGAATGCTTCCACAAGCAAATAGTACTCCTATTTACGATGATCTTGCTGAAAACGCCGTAAAAATGATGGATGGGGGTGATGGAAAATTTAATCAGGGAGATCGAGTGATATTTTTTGGTAAAGGACCAAACCAATGGAATTATTCTTCTAACAAATACAATCACACTAAAAATCCTTATTCAGATACTTCCTATTATTTTATCAACGCAGATATAGGACCTGGAAAAAGAATCCAAGATCGTATTTCATTAGCTTCTACGCCTGATGTTATCTTAAATTCATTTGAAGACTATCAAATTCATGAAGTTGATAAATTTACAGATATAACCGAAGCAGTAAAATCTGGAAGAGAATGGTATGGAGAAGATTTTGAATTTGATAAAGAGCATACTTTTGATTTTAATTTTCCAAATATAATAGCCTCCGAAAAGTTAAGAATTGTAGCAGATATTGCCGGAAGGTCATTTGGTTCAAGTCTTTTTACCCAATTAAAATTAAACAATTCAATAATTGGAAATATATCTACCAATGCAACAGGTGATTCTTATGAAAATCCTTTTGGCTCAAAAACTACATATTCTGGATTATCATCAACTAATATTGCTAATAATAAAATAACACTGTCACATCAAAAAACAAATTCTGAATTTAATGTGTGGATTAATTTTGTAACAGTAATCGGTACACGGGAGTTAAAAATGACTGGAGATCAAATGAAATTCAGAAATATGACTGGGTTTGGAAAAATAGTTCAGTATTCGTTGGATGGTCAGGATAATTTGGAGATCTGGGATGTGTCTGACCCTATAAATGTAAAAAAGCAATTGCGCGATGATAATGGAAGCATTATAAATTTTATTTTTCAATCAGGGACTACACATGAATTAGTAGCATTTAACAACATTGGATATTTAAATCCAGTTGGCTTCGGATCGGTAGCAAATCAGAATTTACATAATATCGGAACTACTACCATGGTGATAGTTGCACCAAATGAATATTTGCAAGAAGCTGAGCGTTTGGCTCGCCACCGACGTGAATTGAATGGCTATACTGTTCAAATTGTAAATCAAGAACAAATTTTTAATGAATTTTCATCGGGTAGCCGAGATGCAGGAGCTATAAGAAATTTCATGAAAATGCTATATGATCGAGCTGGAACGGATAAAAGTAAACTACCTCGTTTCTTATTATTGTTTGGTGATGGATCGTACGATAATAAAAACCGTATTCAAAATAACAATAACAAGGTAATGACTTATCAATCTTATGAGTCATTATCAAGAACAAACTCGTACGTGAGCGACGATTATTTTGGATTATTGGATGATAACGAAGGCGAAATGGCAGAAAATGGTATCTCGGTTGGCAGATTAGATATTGGAATTGGCAGATTTTGTGTTAATTCTTTAAACCAAGCAAAAGATGCAGTAGATAAAATACTTGAATACGAATCTACTGAAGCAACCGGCGACTGGCGAAATAAAATTGCTTTTGCAGCTGATAATGGTGATAGCAATATTCATTTGATTGGTGCAGAAGATAGAGTGAGAACCATTTTAGCCAGAAGTAAACTTTTCAATATTGATAAAATGTATATGGATGCTTTTGTAAAGCAAAGCACACCGGGTGGAGATCGATACCCTACTATGACTGAGGCAATCAATCAAAAAATAAATGATGGTGTATTAATTTTTAATTACGTTGGGCATGGTGGCGAGTCGAGGTTAGCAGCAGAAACAGTTGTTGGAGTTTCAGATGTAAACTCCTGGTCTACCAATAAACGTTATCCTATATTTTTTACAGCAACTTGTTCTTTTACTCGTTGGGATGATCCAAATCAGGTTTCTGCTGGGGAGCAAAGTTGGCTAAATCGTAAAGGTGGAGCTATTAGCATGTTTACTACAACTCGAATTGTATATATTGATGGTAATGATAGACTAAATGATAATTTTTACAAATCAATGTTAGATTCAATTTTTGATAAAAGAAGACCAACCATGGGCGAATTGGTAGCGATGGCAAAAAACTTATCAGGTATTACAGTAAATGATAGAAATTTCACCCTTTTAGGTGATCCAGCTTTAGAGGTTGCCATTGCTCAAAATTTTGTAGTAGCAACAAAATTAAATAATAAAATACTTACACCCACCTCTGACACTTTAAAAGCTCTTGGGAAATATACTTTTAAAGGAATAATTACAGATAGAAATGGAAATAAATTAACAAACTTTAATGGACAGATAAATCCAACGGTATATGACCAGATTTCTAAAATTACCACTTTGGCTCAAGAATCGGGAAGCAAAAAAACTACATTTGATTTGTATAAAAACATTATTTACAAAGGAGCAGCTAGTGTAGTAAATGGCGATTATTCTTTTACATTTATCGTTCCGAAAGATATTTCAGCATCTCCGGCAAAAGGTAGATTAAGCTTTTATGCAGCCGATAAATTAATGGATGCTGGTGGATTTTATGATAGCATTTCGGTAGGAGGAACTGCAAGCGCAAAAGATATTGTTGTAGATAATATTGGACCAGATGTTCGAATATTTTTGAATGATAAAAAGTTTGTAAGTGGTGGTATGACGAATAATAATCCTAAATTACTGGTGAGCTTGTCAGATTCAAGTGGGATAAATACAGTTGGTAGTAGCATTGGTCATGATTTGACTGCAACTATTTCAAAAGATGGAGGCAAAGATCGAATCATAAGTTTAAATAGTTTTTACGCTGCTAAACTTGATTCCTACCAACAAGGTGAAATTAACTACCCATTTGCAAACCTTGAACCTGGTAATTATACGTTAAAAGTAAAAGCCTGGGATGTTTTTAATAATTCGAATGAAACGAGTACCAATTTCTTTGTTTCAGATGGCAGTAAACTAAGTTTAAATCGAATTTATAATTATCCTAACCCATTCACAACTTCTACCGCTTTTCAGTTTGAGCATAATCGAACAGGTGATGAATTGGACATTATGGTAAAAATATTTACCGTTTCCGGTAAATTAATCAACACACTTTCAAGAAAAATGTTGGCTTCTGGAAACAGGGTTGATAATATAATGTGGGATGGAAAAGATGAATTTGGTGATAAGTTGGCTAGAGGTGTATACGTTTATCAATTAAAAGTTCGTTCATCCGATGGATCAATTGCTGATAAATTTGAAAAGCTGGTTATTCTTTAATAATTATCAAATTCTGTTTTATGAAATTGCTAATAGACGATAAATCATTTAAAACCAAATCTTTAAAATTTTAGTAAAAAAGAGAAAATAAATACTAAGATTTGCCGCTTATTTATTTTACAAAACTGTTTTGATTAAATTAATAAATTTTAACAACAATATGAAGATTAAAAATTTAGTAGGTTTAGGTGCAATGGGGATTAGCCTGGGATTGTCGACCATAACAAACGCACAAAATGGCGGTATTGGAAATTCTACTATAGATGGGCGCGAAAGAATAAATTCTATCACCACTGCAGTCCCCTTTTTATTAATTGGTCCCGAAGCCAGAGCAGGAGCAATGGGCGATGCAGGTGTTGCATCAACCCCCGATATTGTTTCGCAGCATTGGAATTCTAGTAAATATGCTTTTGTAGATGGAAAAAGCGCATTGAGTTTATCGTACACTCCCTGGTTGCAAAACCTGGTTGGCGATATAAATTTAGCCTATTTATCAGGTTATTTACGATTAGATGATCGGCAGGTATTGGGTGCATCATTACGTTATTTTTCTTTGGGAAATATTATTTTTACTAACGATGCAGGAATAGAAACTGGTCAATTTAGTCCTAATGAATTTGCATTAGATTTTTCTTATAATAGAAGACTGACCGATTATTTTTCGGTAGGTTTTACTCCTCGTTTTATTTATTCAAATTTAGCGGCCGGGCAACAAACCAACGGACAAGCCATCAAACCTGGTTCAACCGTAGCCGTAGATCTTTCAGCATTTTATCAAAGAGATATTGAAATAGGAAACCAAAAAGCTGTATTTGCTTTTGGTGGAAATATTTCAAATATAGGTGCTAAAATAAGCTACACAGATGCTGCAGAGCGTGATTTTATTCCTACTAACTTACGATTTGGCCCTTCGCTTAAATTAAAATTAGATGATTATAATGAAGTATCATTTAATTTAGATATAAATAAACTCTTGGTTCCAACTAATCCTACTTATATAACTGATTCTGCTACTGGCATACAAACGATAGATAAAGGTCGGGATCCAAACAGAGGCGTATCATCAGGTATTTTTGGTTCATTTAGCGATGCACCACTTGGTGCAGCAGAAGAGCTTAGAGAAATAAATTATGCTGGAGGGGTTGAATATTGGTACGATCAGCAATTTGCACTTCGAGGTGGATATTTTTATGAAGATAGAACTAAAGGAAATCGCCAATATTTTACGGTAGGTGCTGGTCTAAAATATCAGGTTTTTAATCTTGATTTTTCTTATTTAATTCCAACTCAACAACAAAATCCTTTAGCAAATACGTTACGTTTTTCTTTATCATTTAAGTTTAATGATGCAGCAAAAGCTTCCAATACTGCCGAATGAAGATAAAAGTCGGGTTCGGTTTTGATGTCCATCCATTAAAAGATGGACATCCTTTTTTTATGGGAGGAGTAAAATTAGAACATCATAGCGGATCATTTGGCCATTCTGATGCAGATGTTTTATTACATGCAATATGCGATGCACTTTTAGGTGCTGCTAACCTAAGAGATATTGGATTTCATTTCCCGAATACTGATGCTAAATATGCAGGAATTAATAGTCTACGATTATTAGAGCATGTGGTAGAATTGTTGAATCAAAAAAACTATATCATCGGTAATATTGATGCAACTATTTGCTTAGAAGAACCAAAAATAAATCCTCACATACCAGCCATGCAATTGGCCATTGCAAAATCAGCGGGAATTGAAGTTGAAGATATTTCTATAAAAGCAACGACCAATGAAAAACTTGGTTTCATTGGTCGAGAAGAAGGTGTAACTGCTTATGCAGTATGTTTAATTGAAAAAAAATGATCTATTTCATTAATTATGCATTTTAATTACACTGCGTAAATATCCATCATACTGACCATTATTATATTGAATTCTTTCGTATCTTACTAAGTGAAATTTGTTGTCTGATACTTCTTTGATATCGTAAATAACTTTATAACCTAATTCATAATTTATATAAGGAAAAACAGAAACATACGATATATCAAAATAAGGGATAGTTGTACCAGAATTATGTGGGTTCCATGCATTAGTATCGGTTTTTGTAATACCATCTTTTAAATAAGTATGAAACATTAATCCTTGAGTAGGTCCAATTCCTACAACGTTGGCAACATCTTCATGCTTTTTAAATCTCATTTTGCCGACAGTTTTTACACTATCGTAAATAAATGCACCAATTTCTGATGTTCTGGTATATTTTATAGAATCAACAATCCAATCTTTATTTATAATTTTATTTTCAAAAACCTCAACAAAGTCTTTGGGTTCCAATTTTTCGACTAAGTCGCAACCGGCGTTACTTAATATGTAACCACATAATAGAAATAAAGCAATAATTTTTAACGTGAAGTTTTTCATAAGAATAATTTTTTAGGATGTTTTACGCAAAATTGCATGAAAAAGTTTTACAATCTATTGTTTTACAACAAAATACCAATTATCTGGTACAGGCAATCAGGGTTGATGGGTATGTAAAATTATGGGAAATAGAACCCTTGACTTTTGATTTAGCTTAGAAAATAAATTGAGGTGCAGTTTTTAAAAATTTAATTTTATAATAAAACTTGTCCTATAACAAAGCTTTAAGTGCTTAAATATTAATAGCCATGGGTTTTAACCCATGTATAATAAAGTGAATGCAAAACAAGAACCCTGAAGGGGTTCAACTTATTTATAAAAAATCTAAAATCCTCTTTGTCTCATCGCTTCAAATACAAAAATTGCTGCACTGGTCGACACATTGAGAGAATCAATTAATCCTCGCATGGGTATTTTTATCTTTTCGTCAGAATTTTTCAGCCAAAAATCTGAAAGACCAGTAGCCTCTGTACCCATAATAATGCTACACGATTGTGTAAAATCAACATTCTGATAATAATGAACTGCATCTGGTGTGGTTGCAACTATTTTTATTTGGCGTTCTCTGAAAAAGCTATAAACCGATTCTGAATCTGCAATTATAATCTGTTGAGAAAAAACGCATCCAATGGATGATCTGATTACATTTGGATTATATATATCTGTTTTAGGATCACAAATAATTACAGCATCAACTTTTGCGGCATCAGCAGTTCTAAGCATGGCTCCCAAATTACCCGGTTTTTCTACACCTTCTATCGTTAAAATAAAAGGATTTGGTGGTAAAACTAATTCTTCAATTTTTAGATTTTTGGGTTTAAAAACAGCTAATAAACCGTCAGAATTTTCGCGATATGCTATTTTATCAAAAACTGGTTTGGTAATTTCTGTAATAAATCCTGTTGCTGAATCTAAAATAATTTGTTGATAAGAATTTGATGAGATTGAAACTAAATCGAAGCAAACATAGAGTTGGACAATTTCGAAATTAGATAAAAACGCTATAGAAATTTCTCTAGTTCCCTCTACTATAAATAGTTTTTGTGATCTTCTTTCTGCAGATTTTTCGAGTTTCTGTATGTTTTTTATGGTTTGATTTTGAAGGCTACTTATAATCGGATACATGATTTCTTGCTCTATTGAATTGAAAAAAAAGTTTTAAAATTTACAAAACCAATTATTTGCTTAAAATTAGGTTTAACAAGCAAATTTACATTTATGACTAGAATTTGTATGTTTAGCTGGCTTAGGGATTGCAGCGGCATCCTTTTTTATCCATTAAAAAACAAATAAATTAAAAAAGATATAGCGTAAAGCCCGACCCCAAAATTTTTTTATTTTGGGGTAAGCCCATAATTTAAAAGAAATAACTTATAGTCAACTTAATCTATTTCATAAAAACGAAAAACTTAATATTATCTTAAAATAAAAAGGTTGAACACTGCCTTCAATTGACATCCAATATTATACAAATAAAAGCCTACCTTTGCATTTTGATTAAAATAGCATGCAGAAAATACGAAATATAGCCATCATTGCCCACGTCGATCATGGAAAAACAACATTAGTAGATAAGATTCTTCATCAAACGAATTTGTTCCGTGACAATCAGGCAACTGGAGAATTAATTCTTGACAATAACGATTTGGAACGGGAACGAGGCATAACCATCGTTTCTAAAAACGTTGCAGTAAATTATAAAGATGTTAAAATCAATATCATTGATACTCCTGGTCACGCCGATTTTGGGGGTGAAGTAGAGCGGGTTTTAAAAATGGCAGATGGAGTTTTATTATTGGTTGATGCGTTTGAAGGAGCCATGCCCCAAACTCGTTTTGTTACCCAAAAAGCACTGGCATTAGGTCTTAAACCTATTGTTGTAGTAAATAAAGTAGACAAAGAAAATTGTCGTCCGGAAGAAGTTCAAGAATCTATTTTTGAATTATTCTTTAACCTAGAAGCCACCGAAGAACAATTAGATTTTCCAACTTTATATGGTTCCAGTAAACAAGGCTGGATGAGTACCGATTGGAAAAATCAAACAGAAGATATTACTCCATTATTAGATGCAATTTTGGAATTTATTCCTCCTGCTCCTATTTCTGAAGGAACTTTACAAATGCAAATAACCTCGTTAGATTATTCATCTTTTGTAGGCCGAATTGCAATAGGACGAGTTGCCAGAGGATTAATAAAAGAAGGAATGGCGGTTTCTTTGGTTAAAAAAGATGGAAAAGTTTTAAAATCTAGAATTAAAGAACTTTACACATTTGAAGGATTAGGAAAAGTTCGCGCTCAAGAAGTGAGTGCTGGCGATATCTGTGCAATAGTAGGAATCGAAGGTTTTGAAATTGGCGATACCATTGCTGATTTTGATAATCCAGAAGCATTGTCATCTATCCACATTGATGAGCCAACAATGAATATGTTGTTCACAATTAACAATTCTCCATTTTTTGGTAAAGAAGGAAAGTTTGTTACTTCCAGACATTTGCGCGATCGACTTTACAAGGAAATGGAAAAAAACCTAGCCTTGAAAGTAGAAGAAACTGCACAACCAGATTCTTATTTGGTATACGGAAGGGGAATTCTGCATTTATCTATTTTAATAGAAACGATGCGTAGAGAAGGGTATGAATTGCAAGTTGGCCAGCCACAAGTAATTATAAAAGAGGTAGATGGAGTGAAGTGTGAGCCGATAGAAACACTTATTGTAGATGTACCAGGAGAGGTAGCAGGTAAGGTAATTGAATTGGTAACAGCCAGAAAAGGTGAGTTATTGATTATGGAACCTAAAGGTGATTTGCAACATTTAGAATTTGACATTCCATCAAGAGGAATTATTGGATTACGAAATAACGTATTGACTGCAACAGCAGGAGAAGCGATAATGGCACACCGTTTCAAAGCGTATGAGCCTTGGAAAGGTACGATTCCTGGTAGATTAGCAGGTGTTTTGATCTCTATGGATAAAGGACAAACAACTGCATTTTCTATAGATAAATTACAAGATCGCGGACGATTTTTCGTAGATCCGGGAACAGAAGTATACGAAGGTCAAATAATGGGAGAGCATATCCGAGATAATGATTTGGTCGTAAATCTGGTAAAAGGAAAACAGTTGACAAATATGCGCGCGTCTGGTAAAGATGATGCATCACGAATTTCTCCAGCCATCAAATTTTCGTTGGAAGAAGCAATGGAGTATATTCAAGCAGATGAATACATTGAAATTACTCCACTAAGCCAACGATTACGAAAGATTTTCTTGACTGAGGGAGAACGTAGAAGATCAGGAAGTAAAAGTTAATTTTTAATACATAAAATAATAAAAGGCTCGACATTGTTGGGCCTTTTTTAATTTGATACCTTTATCAGAATGAAATTTCCGGTAATTCCTGGTTTTGATCCCAGTGCATTTGAAAAATATTTAAAAAATACCGGATGGCTATTACTAGCTAGAGTAGGAAGTTTATTTTTAAAATTAATTGTTGGCTTTGCAGTTGCTAATTACTTAGGTGCAACAAAAAATGGACTATTGAATTATCCAATTGCTTTCGTTACATTCTTTGCAGCAGCGGCAGCTTTAGGATTAGAAGGAATAATAACTAGGGAGCTAATTCAAAACCCATCTAACAAAAATTACTTATTAGGAACAGCAATTACAATGAGATTGCTGTCCAGTTTGTTTATTATACCGATTTTATTAGTTTCATATCTTTTCTTTAACCAAGGTGGTACTAATAATTTACCCTTTTCATTTATACTAATTACATCATCTGTTTTACTATTTCAAGCTTGCAATATTCTGGATAGTTATTTCCAATCAATTGTTCAAGCTCGAAAAATAATGTTAGCTCAGCTATCAGCAAATATTTTTTCTGCTGCATTTAAAATTTTACTGATTTTTTTCAAAGCTAAACTCATTTGGTTTGTAACCGCCATTTCAATTGATGTTGCAATACTTGCTATCTTTTATCTTTACATTTTTCAGAAATCAGGAAATTCGATTTTAGATTTACGTTTTAATACGTCATTAGCAAAAAGTTTATTTAAAAAATCATGGCCTTTAGCCTTTTCTACAGTTCTGATTACAATTTACATGAAAATTGATCAGATTATGATTATGAAAATAAGCGGCGAAAAAGCATTAGGAATTTACACAACCGTGGTAGGATTAAGTGAAAGTTGGTACTTTCTACCAGTTGCAATTGTAAGTTCAATTTTTCCTGCTTTGGTAAATGCTAGAAAGGATGATATCGAAAGATATCAAAAAAGATTAACTGATTTATATGATCTTATGGTAATGTTGAGCATTACGATTGGGTTAATTATGACATTTTCATCGGGTCTACTTTATGATATAATTTATAAACCTGAATTTCGCACAGGTTCAGATGTATTAATTGTACATATCTGGGCAGGCGTATTTGTTTTTTTGGGAACAGCAAGTTCACAATATTTATTAGCAGAAGGATTTACATTTATTGCATTATTAAGAACGGGACTTGGAGCAATCGTAAATATTATTTTAAATATATTTTGGATTCCTAAGTATGGTATCATTGGAGCTGCTTACGCTACATTAATAGCTTATGCAGTGGCGACGTTCTTTATTTTACTTTTACCAAAAACTAATAAACAAGGGATTCTAATGCTTAAATCCTTATTTTTAATTTCATTATTCCAAAAAATAACTAAACATTGAATAGAAAACTACCGCTTACCTCGCTTTTTTCTATAAAGAAAATAAAAGTTCTTTTATCATTTGGCTTCAAAGGATATTTAGTCGATCAAGGATGGTTTAATGCCTTTTTATCTCAAAGCCCAGTAGATGCTGAGAATAAACCAATCCCTTGGGTTACTTACCCATTTATCGATTTCATTAAAAAAAGACTTAACAAAAACCTAACGGTATTTGAATATGGAGCAGGTAATTCAACTTTATTTTATTCAAACTTAGTAAAGGAAGTAATTTCAGTTGAGAATGATAAAGCATGGATAGAAAAGCTTTCAAAAAATAAACCTGAAAATGTAAATTTTATATACACTGAATTATTTTATGATGGTGAATATTCTAAAATGCCGAAAGTATTAAATAAAGAATTTGATATAATAATTGTAGATGGTAGAGATCGAGTTAATTGTTGCAAAAATTCGATAAGTTCATTAAAAGAGGGTGGAATAGTAATATTAGATGACTCAGAAAGAGAACAATATAGTTTAGCATTTAAATTATTTAAAGAAAATGGATTTAAGGAAATTTCTTTTAATGGTATAGCACCTGGATTATTTCATACTAAATGTACTACCATTTTTTATAAAATTAATAACTGTTTAGGAATATGAGTAATGGAGAAGGAATAAAATTAGCTCCAATTGTTTTATTTGTTTACAACCGACCAAAACACACATTTGAGACATTAAAACATTTATCAGCCAACTATTTAGCTTCTAAATCCGAACTTCATATTTTTGCTGATGGAGCGAAAAATATAAATGATGAAAAAATGGTGGATGTAGTTAGAGATATAATTAAAAACGCCCATGGTTTTTTAAAAGTTACGATTGTTTCTAGTGAAAAAAATAAAGGTTTAGCCAAATCGGTGATTGAAGGAATGTCAAAAATTTTTAAAAGTTTTCCTGCCGCAATTGTTATGGAAGATGATTTACAAAGCAGTCCTGACTTTTTGACTTTTACCAATCTTGCTCTTGAAAAATACGAAATAGAAAAAAAAATATTTTCTATCTCTGGATATAGTTACCCTTTACCTATTCTTAATTCAATACAAGAATCAGCATTTTTTTCGTATCGTGGATCGTCTTGGAGTTGGGCAACTTGGCGAGACCGTTGGGAAAGCGTAAATTGGAATATTGAAAACAAAGAGGAATTTCTTCAAAATACAAATTTGCAAAACTCATTCAATATTGGAGGAAATGATTTGTCTTTTATGTTGAAAAAACAAATTAATAGTGAAATTGATTCATGGGCTATACGTTTTGCTTGGGCGGCACACGTGCAAAATAAATTTCATTTATTGGCTACAAAAAGTAAAATCAATAATATTGGACAGGATAATTCTGGAACTCATTCGACAAAGACAAATAAATACTTTGTTAAAATTCAAGAAGAAGATATATTTAATTTTCCTGAACTTATTGAAGTTAAACCTGAAATAACAAATGCAATTCAACAATTTTTCAATCGCTCTTTTTTGAACAGGATAAAGTCAATATTGAGTAAAATTTAATCTAAAATGGCGGAAAAATGTAAAATTTGTAATTCAGAATCTAAATTTTTATTTAATGAAATGATTCTGAATAAATATAATATAGATTATTACAGATGCTTAAATTGTGGATTTGGACAAACTGAATTTCCATATTGGTTAAATGAGGCTTACGCCTCCGCTTTAGGAAATGAAGATACTGGAATTCTTAAGCGTAACTATTATATTTCTACCATAACTTCTTTACTCTTAACAACATTTTTTAATAAAGATGGACACTATCTTGATTTTGCTGGTGGATATGGAATATTCACCAGATTAATGAGAGATAAAGGCTTCAATTTTTTCTGGTCTGATCCTTATGCCGAAAATTTAGTTGCCCGAGGTTTTGAATGGGATTTTAACAAAAAAGCTGATTTGGTAACTTCAATAGAAGCATTTGAGCATTTTGACAAACCTTTAGAGCAAATTTCCGAAATACTGCAAATTTCTAAAAATGTATTATTTACTACTCAACTTTTCCCCTTTCCTACTCCAAAAGCTAAAGATTGGTGGTATTATAGTTTTGCAGGAGGGCAACATATTGCTTTTCATACGAAAAAATCACTCAATCTAATCGCAATTCAACATGGTTTAAACTTTTATACCAATGGCAAAAGCGTACATTTTTTCACCGAGAAAAAACTAAATCCCTTGTTTTTTAATTTAATAATAAAAATTGCTGGAACCAAGATTGGAAGTATTCTATCAAATACAGCTCATTCGCTAACAGAAAGCGATATGAAAATGATACTTTTGAAATAGTAATTTAAAAATAGAATAATTTTATATGAGTTATAAATTTCCTGTTTATCAACCTTCATTGAATGGTAATGAAAAAAAATATGTTTTAGATTGCCTCGATACCACTTGGATATCGAGCAAAGGAAAATATGTAACTGAATTTGAAAAGCAATTTGCAGGATTTACTGGCGTAAAACATGCTACCACAGTAAGCAATGGAACAGTTGCTATTCATCTTGCCTTATTAGCTTTGGGTATTGGTCCGGGTGACGAGGTAATAGTTCCTACTTTAACTTATATAGCCTCCGTAAATGCAATTGTATATTGTGGAGCAACACCAATATTTGTAGACTCTTTGCTAGATTCATGGCAGATTGATCCGGAAGATGTACAAAAAAAAATTACTCCTAACACTAGAGCCGTAATGGCGGTTCATCTGTATGGACAAATGTGTGATTTGAGTGCACTTGCTAAAATTTGCAATGAGAATTCAATTTTCCTGATTGAAGATTGCGCAGAAGCTACTGGATCTTATTATAAAGGAAAACATGCTGGTTCCTTTGGCGACATTGCAACATTTAGTTTCTATGGTAATAAAACTATAACTACTGGAGAAGGTGGAATGGTGATTACGAACGACGAAACATTATACGACCGCGCCGTTCACTTTAAAGGTCAAGGATTGGCTCAGCATCGTCAATATTGGCATGATGTAGTTGGGTATAATTATAGAATGACAAACATTTGTGCAGCAATTGGTTTAGCGCAATTAGAAAACATTGATCAAGTTTTAATAAAAAAGAAGAATATCGCAAAATGGTACAATGCTAATTTACCATCAAATGTTGTTTTTCACCAAGAAATGGCTGAAACTATACATTCCTATTGGATGTGTTCCATTTTAGTAGAAAATCCGATTGATCGAGAACCGTTACGAAATTTGTTAGCAGAAAAAAGTATTGAAACCCGACCTTTATTTTATCCTGTTCATACAATGCCAATGTATGCAACCAAATACCAAAAACATCCAATAGCTGAAAATTTGGGATGGAGAGGTTTGAACCTACCTAGTTATCCCGGTTTAAAAGAAGAAGATATAATTGAAATTTGTGGTGTTGTAAAAGATTATTTTGATGGAATCTAAAAATTTTATTTTCGGAACTGCTGGATTCGCAAAAGAAGTTGACTGGTTAATTCAAGAAATTGAAAATTATTCTAATAAAGGATTTACTACAGATTATTTCGTAGCAGAAAATGATAGTTCATTAATTGAAACCAGTATCAATAATGCAAAAGTAATATCAGAAAATCAATTTGAATCAGAATTTGAAGGAGCTATTAAAAATTGTTTCATTGCAGTTGGTTCTCCACATTTAAAAAAGAAAATTTACGATAGATTTAAATCGCTTTCGAATATAAATTTTCCAAATCTTATTCACCCTTCTGTAAATTTTGATAAAAGGGAAGGTAAAATTATACTTGGAATAGGCAATATTATTTGTGCTAAAAATATTATTACAACAGACGTCACATTCAAAAATTTCGTACACATGAACCTAGATTGTACCTTAGGACACGATTCTGTAATTGGAAGTTTCACTACTATCTCTCCAGGTAGTCATATTTCAGGAAATGTAATCATAGATGAATTAGTTTTTATAGGAACAGGGGCTTGCATTTTAGAAAATATTAAAATTGCAGAAGAGGTAAAAATTGGTTCTGGAGCTGTTTTAGTTAAATCAGCATTAGAAAAGGGGACTTATGTTGGAATACCGGCAAAAAGAATTGTATAATTTATTTTGCTTTTTATTTACAAAAACTTAACATAAATTTATTCTTAAGTTAACACTTGTTATTATTCAGAATCATAGTTTTATAAAAAAAATAAAACTATGAAAAATTCAATATTACTTTTATTACTATTATTTACTTATGTTAAGTCACAGTCTCAAGAGTTTTCTAAAAGTTTTGACTTTGGTAACTCCTTTACAAGATTTGTTAGTTCGGTTAGGAGTAATGATTCAAACCGAGATGGACAGATTATAGTAGGAATAACAAGAGAAGCTCCAAATAGTACTTTTAATGATATATTAATCACGAAGATAGATTTAAACGGAAACATTAATTATGCTCAGGTAGTTGATATGCCGGGTACAAATGAGAATGCTTATTGCATTATCAATGATAATAACCCTAATAATTTAAATGGTTTTGTTTTACTGTGTAGTAGCACCAGATTCAGCAATGCAGGTGAGCAAGATATTATGATAATAACTCTTAGTGCAGATTTAGCATTTAGACCAGGCTTATCATTTATTTATGAAAATAATACTAATACTGATAAATTTGATTACGGTTCTAATATTTATTAAAGATCTGATCACAGCTTTTTAATTTCAGGCTACACCGCTCCTGATGTATCTCAAACTGGAAAAAGAAGACCTTTGATAATGGCTATAGGAAATTCAAGTAGTGCATATAATGTACAATTTAGAAAAAGACTTGAATTCTCTAATTCATCATTTTCAACTTCTATTTTGGTTGATAATTATTCTAGTACTGACATCATTGTAGGTGGTTCATACATTCCAACAAACCAAGCAAACTATCATCCTTTCATTAGTAGATTTTCTTCATCTGGAAATTATTACTATACAAATGGTTACAATGCTAATTTTGTTACAGAAGTACATAATGGTTTTGATTATATAAAACAATTGTCAGATGGTTCATTCGCAGCCGTAGGAGGTGGTAGAACTTTTACTGGACAAACACCAGGAAATACTATTCATAATTCAATCTATATGAATATTGCAAATGGAATTGCTGCTAATCAAATGACTGTTTTATCTGCAAGGGCGTATTCAAATAGTACTAATAGTACATTTCCTAATCGAGCATTTACACTACGGGAATCAAATGGTAACATATTTATAGAAGGTCAATGTTCCACTGGCTCAACTAATAGTATTAATAATATTTATTTGATGAAAATTAATAAATCTGGGGCGTTGAATGGTTTTCTTCAAAGCTTTGGTAAATCAATTGAGAATGAAACTTCAAGTACTGGTGAACATTTTAGCATCATACAAGATGATGCTTCAAATATTGATTTAGTTGGAATTGGATTCTCATCAAATTCCTCAAACACTTTGGGCATAAGTTATAGAATTAAAAAGAATATAGTTGCTGATTTTGTTTTAGATTGCAAGCCAACGTTTGGATTTAATGTATCTAATATAACGCCAACAAGAGTTGCTGTGAATCCAACAATTAATGATCAAACTGTTACTAAAACTGAATTAAATTTATTTCAAAAATATATCTGTGTGTCATCTTTAGATTATTGCGGATACGTAAATACTAAACAAGCTATTACAACAAACGAACTTGAAGGGGTCAAAATTTATCCAAACCCAACATCTAATAAAGCTACAATTGAGTTTACTATTGAAAATGATAATTCAAAGGTGTATTTAGAAATTTTTAACGTTTTAGGAAAAAGAGTTGAAAGAATTATAGACGGAAAAAAATTATCAGGAAATCAGACTATTGAAATAGATTCTAGCAATTTGATAAATGGTATTTATTTAATAAAGTTATCAATTGATGGGAAAGTTGAATCTAGAGAGCTAATAATAAACAAATAAATAACAAATAACAGGAATAATAAAGCCACTTGATAAAATTATCAAGTGGCTTTATTTTAGTAAATGTATACATTCAATTCTAAAAACAGCATATTAGTGCTCTTTATTAAAACATTCCTATGAAAACATTCCTACAAATTTTCTTTAAAATTTTTATTCTATTAATTATCCCTTTTGCTGCACAATCTCAAGATTTTGTAAAAGAATATTCTATTAATAATCTTACTACTAAATTTAGGTCCTCAACTGTTTCGAGTACGAGCAATCAAGAAATTGTTGTTGTTGGTGATGCCTTAGAATCTCCATCTACTAATAACAACGATTTGATTATTTTACAAATGTCTGATACCGGTAAAATAATCAGGTCTAAAATTTTAAGACTTCCAGGATCCGACGAAATTGCATATAACATAATTCCTACCAAAAACGGAGGTTACGCAATTATGGGAACTACAAATAAATATGATATTGCTGATATTTTAATTCTAATAATTGATGCAAATTTTTCGATAATAAGTTTGCGTGTTTATAAGCAAAATGATCTACTTCCGTTTGATCGTCCGAATGGGATTGTTCAAACACCTGAAGAAGATTTTCTCATTAGCTCAAGAATGTCATATGGTTTCACTGCTGTACAAGATGCTAGACCTAATTTCTTGAAAATTGCAAAAAACGGACAGGTTTTATTTTCAAAAAAACTAAATGGCTACAATACATTTTATCCAACCGGTCTGATGCAATTAAAAAATAGTAATGGCGAATCAATTATGGCTGGATCATTTAGAATTGGTTCTGAAATCTGTTGTAATAGTTTTAACCTACAACCAATATTAATGAAGTTTGATTCATTGGGAAATCTAATAAAAGCAAAAGCTTTACATGGAGATATAACACAGGATACTTATCAGAATAATGGTTTTTATGGATTGAAAGAAATAAGTGATAGTTCTATAGTCGCTTTAGGAAATTGCAAAACAATTCCGGGACAACCCGCACCCCAACTATTGCAATCAGCTTTTTTCTTGAAAATAGATAAAGAATTAAATCAAATTGCTTTTAAGATTTACGCATCTCAATCAAATGATGATCAAGTTTCACATACTTTTAATGAAATAGATGGGAATTTAATTCTTCAAGGTGCAAACTATCCAATTGGTGAAAACCCAAATATTTGGTATACTAGGACTGATTTGAACGGAAATTTAGATTTTGGTAATGAAATGCAAATTACCAGATTTGTTAACCCTAATGCTTTAACTTATAATACTGGTGCCAGTAATTTTTATGCCTTTAAGAATCCTCAAACCAATTCTATTAGGGTTTTAGGTACAGGATTCACAAAAAAAAATAATAGTACTGGAGTATTAATTGCTACTGCAATGAATCAAGAGGTTAATTCTACTGATTGTTTTACTAATACAAATTTTACTCAGTCTAGTGCTCAAATGCTAGAATCTTCTGTTAATGTAACTTTAACATCAAGAGTAACAACAGTTACAAATTTAAATGGAATTTTAGATTCTGTATTTATTGATGATGTTACTTCCTGTGGTGTCGTTGCAAGCGTTTTTCCTGCTGTTTTTATTGATAATATCCCTCCTTCTATTTACGAATTTGATATAAAACTTAATCCTGCCTCGACTTATACTACCATTGATTTTGAAACAAGTAAAGGAAACGATTATTTTACTTTACAAATTTATAATGTACTAGGGCAAAAAATAGCTACTTTAATAGATAATCAATTATTAACTGGCAAAAATTCTGTTAGGTGGGATTGTGCAAATTATTCGAATGGAAGTTATTATGTTGTACTAATCCGAAATGGAAGCATTGATACCAGAAAATTATTGATTATGAATAACGGGAGGTAGTAACTTAATAAAGTAGATTCAATTCAATATTCTATTTATTTTTAAACAAGCGATTATCAAAACTAAAATCCTCTATTTTGAGAATTTTTAGTTTTCCCAAATCAGGATGCAATGGATTGATTAGGTAATTATAATCGCCGGCAATAATGGCTGATGGAACTTTCAGCACAAGAGATTTTTTTTCTGAAATAAACAGATCACCGATTTCAATGGTTGAATGAGAATACGGTAAAATATTCCAATTTATTGGTAAAATTTTTTCTTTAACTGAGGTTATATTCTCTTCAGGAATTTGAAAAGAAATGATTGAATAATCTGTTGGAATATTAGATAAAGGTGTGTTAACTGCAATTTCTACAGCGCATAACGCTCTTGATTCAGCTGTGTAAATCATAGGAGTACCAACACTGTTCCATCTTCCACCATAGATTTCTGCCCCTTTTCCAGTCAAATCATTTGCATATATATTTTTGCTTAATCTGAAAACTATCATGCAAAAATACCATGCTCTATACGGCCAAGTGTATCATTTAATAACTTAATGCCAAATGTGCTATCTAATAAACTTTTAGGTTTAACATTCCCTAATGCAATATTTTCGGTAGCTAACCAGGTATTAAACTTAAGTTCTGAACCAAATATTTCTATTCCATTTTTATATAAAATTGATATTTGGAATATTTTATCGGCTTGAATTGGATCAAATGATAATTTTTCAGTTTTGTATCGTTGCATGGTTCGCTCAGAAAGATGAAGATAAGAAGCCCATTCTGAAATGCTAAATGGAATATTTTTAGCCATACTTTGAAAAATCTGAAAACTTAAGCCGTTTCGTATTGCTTGAATTAACTGATAAATATCTCTTTTCCCTATTGCTTGATACGTTGCAAGGCCTTCGGAAGCTTCATCTTTTTTCATTTCATTTAAATTTTATCACAAATATACGCAATTTGTCTTTAATATTATGCCAAAAGTCAATTGATTTGTACAATTTTTATTTTGCCTAAAGCTTATCCAAACAGTTGGAATTGTTCAAAAAATCTAACTTTGGTTTTATTCAAAAAAACGAATTATGAAAAAAATTCATTTATTACTTTTTATACTGATGACGTCATTTGCATTTGCGCAAACAAAAAAAGGGTTTGTCTACCCTGAAACCAAAAAAGGAAATCAGGTTGATACCTATTTTGAAAAAAAGGTTGCTGATCCATATCGATGGCTAGAAGATGACCGTTCGGCAGAAACTGGAGATTGGGTGAAAAGACAGAATGAACTAACTTTTGCTTATTTAAAAGCAATTCCATATCGTGATGCTATTGAAAAAAGAATTACGGCATTGATTAACTACACCAAAATTTCTGCACCTACCAAACACGGTGCTTACATCTATTTTTATAAAAATGATGGATTACAAAATCAGTCTGTAATGTATAGAAAAGATGCTGCTGGAAAAGAAGAGGTTTTTCTTGATCCAAACAAGTTTTCGAAAGATGCTACTACTTCACTCGATCAGGTAAGTTTTACAAACGATGGCTTATTGGTTGCCTATTCCATCTCAGAAGCTGGCAGCGATTGGAGAAAGGTTATTATTATGAATGCAACTAATAAAAAAATTTTAGAGGATACATTGATTGATATTAAGTTTAGTGGAATGTCGTGGTATAAAAACGAAGGCATTTACTATTCAAGCTACGAAAAACCAAAAGGAAGTGAGTTAAGTGAAAAAACAGATCAACATCGAGTTTACTATCATGCCTTGGGAACCAGTCAAGCAACTGATAAAGTTATTTTCGGTGAAATACAAAAAAGACGATATGTAGGTGCAGGAGTTACAGAAGATAATAGGTACTTATTTATTTCAGCTGCCAATTCAACAACTGGCAATGAACTTTATTTATTGGATTTAACCAACCCCAATTCCAGAATTGTAACACTTGTAGATAATATGGAAGCTGATTATGGATTAGTTGACAATGAAGGTTCAACCATTTTGGTAGAAACTAACGCGAAAGCTAAGAACAAAAAAGTGATGGTTTTTGATACCATGAATCCAGAAATGAAAAATTGGAAAGATTTGATTCCGGAAACAGAACAAGTGCTAAGTACAAGCACTGGTGGAGGTTATATATTTGCTAATTATATGAAAGATGCTGTTTCGGTGGTGAAACAGTATGATTATTCAGGCAAATTTATCCGTGAAATAAAACTACCTGGTTTGGGCTCTGCTAGTGGGTTTGGAAGTAAAAAAGATGAAAATACGGTCTATTTTTCTTTTACTAATTATGTAACTCCTTCTACTTTATATTCTTTAGATTCAAAAAAAGGAGAAATTCAATTATATGAACAACCGAAAGTAAACTTCAATCCTTCGGATTATGAATCAAAGCAGGTTTTTTATACCTCTAAAGATGGAACAAAAGTTCCGATGATGATAACGCATAAAAAAGGTATTGTATTAAATGGCAAAAACCCTACAAATTTATACGGTTATGGAGGATTTAATATCAGCCTGACACCATCTTTCAATGTTTTTGATTTGGTATGGATGGAAAATGGAGGGGTAAATGCTGTTGCAAATTTGCGTGGTGGAGGAGAATATGGCAGCAAATGGCATGACGAGGGAACTAAAATGAAAAAACAAAATGTATTTGATGATTTTATAGCAGCGGCAGAATATTTACAGAAAGAAAACTATTGTACAGCCAAATACTTAGCAATTGAAGGTGGCTCAAACGGGGGATTATTAGTTGGTGCAGTACTTACTCAGCGACCGGATTTAATTCAGGTTGCTTTGCCAGCAGTCGGTGTTTTAGATATGTTGCGGTACAATGCGTTTACAGCAGGTGCAGGCTGGTCTTATGATTATGGAACTGCTCAGGATTCTAAAGAAATGTTTGAGTATTTACTGAATTATTCTCCTGTTCATTCTGTTAAAAGCGGAACAAAATATCCTGCTACGTTAGTTACAACCGGAGATCACGATGATCGGGTAGTGCCGGCTCATAGTTTTAAATTTGCTGCAGAATTGCAGGCAAAACAAGCTGGTGATTCTCCAGTAATGATTCGAATAGAAACCAATGCGGGCCATGGTGCAGGAAAACCACTTTCAAAAAGAATTGCAGAAGCGGCAGATGTACAGGCTTTTAGTTTTTATAATATGGGGATCAAAAAGCTGAATGATGGTAAATGAGAATTTTATTCAATTAAATACCTATCAAATATTAATGTATTTTATGAAAATGTAAAAACTGGATTTTTTTAAACATTAGATGATTTCAGATATAAAGGATAAACAAAAAATAAATATTGCTTTTTGGGGAGCACATTTTTCTTGGGACGGCGGAATTGATTTATTAGTTTACTTATTAAATGGATTAAATTCTGTCAAAGAAAAATACCACCTATCAATTTATTTTGTTTTACCTAATGATACAATTAGTGAATTAAAATATTTTATTCTGGATACCAAATCTTCGTTAAAAAAAGGTCGCTTACCTTTATTTAAAAAAAAGCAAATAAATGACAGAATTAGATCAGCAATACATAATTTAGATCCGGAAGTACAATTTATTTATTATAACTATACTCAAAGTGATTTAATTAATAAACTAAACTCAATCAATTGTTCTGTTTTATTACCGGTGGTAAACATTTTACCTAATAATTTTCCATTTCCATGGATTGGTTACATTCCAGATTTACAACACATTTCGTTACCCCATTTTTTCTCTTTTAAAGAAAAAGAAAGCAGAGATAGAAGATATTTTGCTCTATTAAAAAACGCTCCTTCTATCATTGTAAATGCGAAATCAGTAAAAGAGGAACTGGAAATTACTTATGGAAATTCTGAAAACGTTTTCAATTTATCTTTTTTACCTCCATTTATACCGACAGATTTTTCAGAAAAAGAATTAATAAACAAAAAATATAAAATTGAAAATTCATATTTTATAATTTGTAATCAATTTTGGAAACACAAGGACCATTTAATAGCATTTAAAGCATTTTCGATGTTAATAAAAGATCCTGGTTTTAAAGAAATAAAATTGGTTTGTACTGGAAGAATGGAGGATGAAAGATTTCCTGAATATATAGATGAGTTGCAGAAGTTTATCATAACAGAAAAACTTCAAAATTCAATTTTACTATTAGGCTTTATTCCCAAAATAGATCAAATGATTTTAATGGATGAATCCATTGCATTAATTCAACCAACTTTATTTGAGGGTGGACCTGGAGGTGGTGCTGTTTATTCTGCCGTTTCTTTAGGTATTAGAAGCATTATTTCTGATATTGAAGTTAATAAGGAAATAAAAAATGAATTAGTATCATTCTTTGAAGCTTCGAATGAAACGAGTTTGTATATTAAAATGAAAGAAATACTAAACTCTCATTTTCAAAAACTTAATTTATTTGAATTAGAGAATGCTGGGAATAAAAGAACAAAAGAATTAGGTGAAGAACTTATGACAATTATTAATACTACGATTTTAAGATATAAGAAATGAAACCCAAAATTTCTATCATCACCGTTGTATATAATAATGTAAAGCATATAGAAAGAACGTTATTTTCTGTTTTTAAACAAGATTATGAAAATATAGAACTAATAGTTATTGATGGGAAAAGTACCGATGGAACTTTTGAAGTTTTAACAAGATTTGCTGATAAAATAGCTGTATTAATTTCAGAAAAAGACAAAGGAATTTATGACGCTATGAATAAAGGTCTTGATAATTCAACTGGAGATTATGTTTACTTCCTAAATTCTGGAGATGAACTTTTTGATGCTAAAACACTTTCTAATGTTTTTTCAAAAGCAGATTTTGCCGATGTTTATTACGGCGATGCACAAATAATTGATGAAAACAATCAGATTTTGGGCTGGAGAGAATTGCGACCTCCGGAAAAATTAAATTGGAAATCGTTTCAAAAAGGAATGCTGGTATGCCATCAGAGCATTATTATTAAAAAAAGTATCACTAAGCATTACAATTCTATTTATAAAATAAGCGCTGATATTGATTGGGTTATTAACGCATTGAAAAAATCTAATACTATTGTCAACACTCATTTACCCATTTCAAAATACTTAGCTGGTGGGCTTTCTGTAAAGCTGGAAAGAAAAGCCTGGAAAGAACGATTTACGATCATGAATCACCATTACGGACTTTTCCCGACTTTATTTAATCACCTAATTATTGCTATAAGAGCCATTAAACGGAAGTTGCACTAAGCTTATTTCTGTTTTTAAATTCAAAATATATTGCGGCAAGTAAAAGTATAACTGTAAGAATGGAAGCCACTAACGCAATTTTTTCTCCAGTGTAATATGAGTTGGGTTCAAATTTGAACTTAATTTCATTTTTACCAGCAGGCAGATTTAATCCACGAAGTACATAGTTAGTTCTGATAATATTGGCTGGTTTTCCATTTACAAATGCATTCCAGCCAGCTGGATAATAGATTTCTGAGAACACTGCAAAACCACCAGATTTGGATTCTGCCTGATAATTAAGTTCCATTGGAGAATAGGAAGACAATTTTATATTGGCGGTAGAATCTTTTATAAGAGATATATTTCCAACCTCAGCTTTATATCGAACATCAACAATAGCTTTACTTTTTGGATCAAAACCGGTCAATGCGTTCATTTCAGAATCAGCATTGGCTGCAAATTCTACTTCATTTACAAACCAAGCATTTCCCATTGCACCTGGATTTCTCTGCACAATTTCCTGACTGCTTTGCTGATCTTTATTAATAAAATACCGAGTGTTAAGCATATTGAAAACAGACATATTTCCTTTACTTATCTGGTTTTCAATTAATTCTTGATATTTTTTCAATTTTGCTGCATGATATCCGCCCACCATTTTGTGATAATAAGAACCACTTGAACTATTAAATGTATTTACACTTGCATCATAAACCCGGTAATTTGGATCTTTATCTTGCAAAATTTGTTCATCTACAGCTCTTGGTGCAAACTGAGCTTTCAATTTGCTTTTGTTTACAAATGCATCATCGTTCAAGTATCTTTTATTTACTCCCCACATATCTACTAATACCAAAACTGCTAAAGCGATTGCTGCATAATTGGCCAAGATTTTCTTTTCAATAATTGCCCATAACAAACCAGCGGATAATAAAACGAATACTAATGATCTGAATGCATCGCTTCTAGCCAATGATTCACGATCAGCTTCTAAAGCTGGAACCAACCATTTTTGTACGTCCTCAGGAAACTGTTTATCATTTGGACTTACAAAATCAAGGAAAATACCTGGGGCAACTACAAAAATTAATAATACGCCTCCTACAATTCCTAATGAGTATTTCAAGTATTTTAGCAAATCTTGCTTTTGAACTTCTCCAATTACTATTTTTTGTAGGGCTAAAACTCCTAAAAGCGGAACTGTAATTCCTGCAACAATTAATATAGATTCAACCGCTCTGAATTTGCTGTATAAAGGAAAATAATCGAAGAAAATATTTGAAAACAACTCGAAATTTTTACCCCAACATAATAATACTGAAAGTAATGTAGCCGTAACTAACCACCATTTTGTGGGTCCTTTTACTACAAAACAGCCTAAAACGAAAAGAAAGCAAATAATAGCTCCAAAATATACTGGCCCAGAAGTAAAAGGCTTATTTCCCCAATAGGTCGGCATACTTTTCAAATTTTGCATAGGCACGCCTTTCGATTTAAATTCTTTTGCAACCTCCGAATCTTTTCCTAATTCGTGATTAGAAGAACCTCCATATGCATCTGGAATTAAAAAAGTAATGGATTCTGTAATTCCTTGACTCCATTGATAGGCATATTCTTTTGAAACCCCTGATACCGGATCTCCGGGAGTTTTATTTAAGGTTAATTCTGATTTGCCTCGAATGGTCTGTTCGCCATATTCGTAGGTAACCCATAAGTTCGAAATGTTAGTAAAAATACCTAAAGTAGCAGCTGCCAAAACGATAACGGTTGATTTTAAAAAAGCAGGTAATGTTTTATTCCGAATGGCAGTAACTAATTCAAATATTCCAAAAATGAGTAATGCAATTAAAAAATAATACGTCATTTGAACGTGATTCGCTTTGACTTCAAATGCTGCAAAAATTGCTGTAACAGCTGCTCCCATCCAGTATTTACCACGAAATACCAACATGACTCCACCCAGCAATGGTAGCAAATAGGCAATGGCTGCAACTTTATTTACGTGGCCAGCTTCAATAATGACAAAATTGTAGGATGAAAACGCAATGGCAATTGATCCCAGAATAGCTATCCAATTATTGTATTTAAATATTCTGAAAAATAAATAAGAAGTTAATAAAAGTAAAAGAATAAGTCTGGCAGGATCTGGAATTAACTTATTATAAATTGCTTGAACTTGGCCAGCAATACTATTGGGATATGGAAGCCATATTTGATACGAAGGCATTCCGCCAAACATAGAGTTAGTCCAAAGTGAAGGCTCTCCAGTTGTTTTTTTATAGTTTAAAACTTCCTGTTGCATTCCTTGAGCAGATACAACATCTGATTGAATAATTACTTTACCCTCCAACAATGGGCTGCAGTACACAAATGTAATAGCAATGAAAAATAGAATTGTTAAAAGTACGGGATAGTTTTTCTTGAACCAGATGGCCATATAAATGGGTTTTGAGATATTTTTTGATCTCAAAGATAAAAAGAACAAGCAGATGTAAAACTATTTTACTTCCTCATAATCCACAAAATCACCGGATGATTTGTCTGTTGGATTTTTTTTATGTGGAACAAAGTTTACTTCAATGGTTCCTTCTGGTTTAACATCCTCTACACCGCCTGGATAGCCATTTCTTCTGAAATGCTCCTGCATATTCTGCTGAGCTTTTTTTGCTACAAAGGTTAAAATGAATGGTAAAAAGATTCTGACAAGTAATCGAAGACCCAATAATATCAGAATTATGATAAAAAACGTTTTCATGAAGACCTAAAAAATCAAATATAAAATATAGATAATTAATAATGGAATTTCGGGCAATAGGTTTTGTAAAATAATTAGTAGGTTGGCGTGTTTTTTTTACTTTATTATTTAAATAATTGGTCTATTTTTCAGTCGATTAATATTTTGGGATTTATTAATTTAGATTTATTTTTATTTTTAATTAATTGATAGGTTGTATGTTACGATTATTATAGGCTTACCCCTGAAAAGGGGTCGGGCTATTCGCTAAATCTTTTTTGCGGTAAGTTTGTCTTAGAATATAGATATAAGCTTGCAAAAAAGGATACCGCTACTATCCCTAAGCCTCAGTACTCCGATGTTTCGTTTTTTTTGATTGAATTATACCTAATAAAGCGTGAATGATGTACTATTTATTCTAAGCACTTAACAGGTTATTTTTTGTAAAACATCAAAATAATTTATCCTCCAAACCGCTCTGCCATCACTTTATCTAATGCAAACATTTCATTTCTTAGTCGGGCTGCATCCAAAAATTCCATGTCTTTTGCTGCTTGCAACATTTGTTTTTTAGTGGTTTCAATACTTTTTTGCAATTCATTTTTAGTCATATATTGCACAATTGGATCTGCAGCTATGGTAATATCTTCTTGCTCGATGTATGGTTTTTGTACACCTCCTCTAAAATCCATAACCGAGGTTTGTTCAATAATTTCAGCCTTGGTTTTACCTACAGTTATTGGAATTATGTTATTATCGAGGTTGTATTGAATTTGCTTTTCTCTTCTTCTATCGGTCTCGTCAATCGTTCTGCGCATACTGTCTGTAATTTTATCCGCATACATTATTACTTTTCCTTCCGAATTTCGCGCTGCTCTTCCTATTGTTTGAATCAATGATCTATCTGAGCGTAAAAAGCCCTCTTTATCTGCATCTAAAATGGCAACTAATGCTACTTCTGGTAAATCTAATCCTTCTCGTAATAAGTTAATTCCAATTAAAACATCAAATTCACCTAATCTTAATCCCCTTAATATTTCTACACGTTCCAAGGTTTTTACTTCTGAGTGAATGTATCTTGATTTAATATTTAATCTTGCCATGTATTTGGCGAGTTCTTCTGCCATTCTTTTGGTCAACGTAGTTACCAATATTCTGAAACCTGCCTTTATTGTTTTATCAATTTCATCCAACAAATCATCAACCTGGTTTACCAATGGCCGAACTTCTATTTGTGGATCTAATAATCCCGTTGGTCGTATTACTTGTTCTACTATTACACCATCGCTTTTTTCCAGTTCATAATCAGCAGGAGTAGCACTTACATAAATAATTTGATTAGTCAATCCTTCAAATTCATTAAAATTTAAAGGGCGATTGTCTAAAGCAGATGGCAGACGGAATCCATATTCAACCAAAGAAAGTTTTCTGGAACGATCGCCGCCATACATTGCTCTAATTTGCGGTACAGTTACATGACTTTCATCAATCACTAATAAATAATCTTCTGGAAAGTAATCTAACAAACAGAATGGACGAGTACCTGGTTTGCGTCCATCAAAAAATCTAGAATAGTTTTCAATTCCTGAACAATAACCTAATTCACGCATCATTTCTAGGTCATAATTAACTCTTTCCTCTAATCTTTTTGCTTCTAAGAATCGTTTATCATCAACAAATTGATCTTTACGAGCCATTAATTCTTCCTGAATAGAAAAAATTGCTTTTAATGTTCTGTCCTTGGGTGCCACATATAAATTTGCCGGAAATATGGCTGCGTGTTCCATTTTATCGGTTGTTTTGCCAGTATCCGGTTCAATCGTGGTAATTTCTTCAATCTGATCTCCAAAAAATGTTACACGGTAAGCAAAATCTGCATAAGCCAGAAAAATATCAACGGTATCACCTTTCACACGAAAAGTACCACGTTTAAATTCAACGGTAGTTCGGCTATATAAAATTTCTACTAAGCGATGCAAAAAAGCATTTCTCGAAACGATTTGCCCAACTTGAATTCTAACAATATTGTCAGCAAAATCTGCCGGATTTCCCATTCCATAAATACAAGAAACGGAAGAAACTACAATCACATCTCTCCTGCCCGACATTAAAGCAGAGGAAGTTCTAAGTCGCAGTTTTTCTATCTCTTCATTTATTTTTAAATCTTTTTCAATATAGGTATTAGAAGAAGCAATAAATGCCTCTGGTTGATAATAATCGTAATAAGAAACAAAATAATTGACTGCATTTTCAGGAAAAAATTGTTTAAACTCTCCATAAAGCTGCGCTGCAAGGGTTTTATTATGACTTAAAATTAAAGTAGGACGTTGAACCTGTTGAATTACATTCGCAACAGTAAAAGTTTTGCCTGAACCTGTAACTCCTAACAGTGTTTGAAAATTTTCTCCCCTGTTTAGCCCTTCTACTAATTGTTTGATCGCACCAGGCTGATCTCCAGTTGGTCTATATTCTGATGTTAGTTTAAAGCTCATTTTTTAGGGTTTATAACCCGATATTTTTAATATTTTCTCTGCATCCTTTTCAGCCATCAATTGTGCCAAGGATACTTCAGAAGCGTTTTCCATGTAATTTCTAACAATTTGCCAACCTACCCAAACGCCAAGCATGGGTGATGATTCGTTGTCTAAGCCAGAAGTAAATGGTGCGTCATCCAAGTATTTATTGGTTTGCAAACGATCTGTAGAGAACAATAGTTTTTGAGAAATAAAATTAGCCCAAATATCCTTTTCGTAAGTTTTGCACCATTCCATTTGTTTTTTGGTAAAACCAATTTTTAAGGAGTCATCTGTTTCTGGAAGCACTTTATCCATAAAATAAAGAATTTTTCCTTCATAAACCATTCGGTAAAGAAGACGACTTTCTTCTGCATTTTCTTCGAAACGGAACTTCGTGAACCCTTTAATTGCTGTAGGAACCATAGCCTTGGGATGCAAGTTTTTAATCACAAATTGTGGAAATCCCGCTGAAGGATAATACCGATAATTACGTCCAAGAAACATATCAAGGCCTAATCCAAGTGAAGTTTCCGTATTTACAATTGCATTATTAAAACCAGAAACAAATGTTACAATTTCAGGAATATCTGCTTTAGGGAAATAGTATTTCACATATTTAAACGATTGCTTTAACTCATATTGATATGGTTTTAAATCTGAAAAAATAGAATCACAATCTTTTTTTAACGTATTAATGTCTTTATTTGAAACAAAATCTTTGAGATTGTTGAGGTAGGCACTGTCCTCAATTCTGCCCAAACGAACAATGTTTTCTACAAATAATTGATAAAATTCTGGGTATTTCATTTGAAGTTTGCTTGCACTTTTATTAAAATTTACCAAATCAGTATTAAACAAGTCCGTTTCAAACCTTTTAGTGGTTATATTTATGGTTATATTACTTACATCGGCATTGCTTTTGTTTTTCAAGCAGCTTGTATGACTGGTCAAAATCAGAAAAATACTGAGCGTAAAATAAATTTGTTTTCTTTGGAATTTGAGGACGTACATTAAAAAATAGCTAACTGTAAAAATAAAAATTCACACCTTTAAAATAACATTAAAAAAAAATAAACATGAAAACGAAATCTCTCTTAATAATCAGTTTTTTACTTCTAATATTTTCTAAAACTCAAGCACAAGACTTTTATTTAGGATTTAGAGTCGACCCAACTATCGGATTTTTTCAATCAGATGATGCCCGTTTTAAAAGCGATGGTTCTAAATTGGGTTTAAATTTTGGCATTATTGCCGATTACAAACTTACCGAAAATTACCTTTTAGGAACTGGGATAAGTGTAAATACAATGGGAGGTAAATTTATCGACACACAGGATTTAACGAATATAAAAAATAATAATTACTCCCTAAGATACTTGGAAATACCTATTACATTAAAATTGAGAACAAATGAAATTGGTTATTCTAAATACTTTGGTCAATTTGGCTTGACTCCAGGCATCAATATAAGAGCAAGAAACAACGGAGATTTGAAGCAAGGATCAATATTAATACCCAATCCTAAAAAAGATATTTCTGACGAAATTAACGATTTTCGAGTTGGCCTTGTCATTGGAGGCGGAGTTGAATATTCACTAGGTGACAGAACTGCTTTTATTGGCGGTTTGAGTTTCAATAATGGTCTTACAGATATTTCTGATGATAAAGATTACAAAGTTCTTAATTCATACGTAGCTTTGAACCTGGGAATTATCTTTTAAAAAAGCCTATGAAAATTGCCTTAGTACAACTTAATTACACCATTGGCAATTTTGCATTAAACAAAAAAAAAATAATTGATGCTATAAAAACGTCAAAAATCAATCAGGCTGACTTGGTTGTTTTTGCTGAGTTAGCTCTTTGTGGATATCCACCAAGAGATTTTCTTGATTTTGATGAATTTATAGAAGATTGTAAAAATTCAATTGAAGAAATTGCACGTGAATGCACAAAGATTGCTTGTATTTTGGGCGCTCCTCGATTAAACCATGATCCAAAAGGTAAAAATCTTTTCAATTCTGCATTTTTTATTGAACATGGAAAAATTAAACATGTGGTTGATAAAACACTTTTACCAACGTATGATATTTTTGATGAGTACCGGTATTTTGAACCAAATAGAAAGTTTGAACTAATTGATCTGAAAGGTTTTAAAATTGCATTAACAATTTGTGAAGATTTGTGGAATGCAGAGGATGACCCCATGTATTTGCAATCGCCGATGGACGAATTAATTAAACTTAGTCCAGAACTAATGATCAATATTGCAGCCTCTCCATTTGATTACAAACATTCGGATTCAAGAAAATCGGTATTAAGTGCTAATTGCAAAAAATACAATCTTCCTATTTTTTATGTAAACCAAGTAGGCGCACAAACTGAACTGATATTTGATGGAGGAAGTTTAGTGCTCGATAAAGAGGGTGATTATATTGATGAACTGATTTATTTTAAGGAAGAAATAACCTTTTATTCTATTCAAAAATCAATATCTGGTTTAGAAGTTTTACCAGAAAAATCAAGAAAGCAAGCTATTGATCCTCCTGATGAAGCGCAAATTTATGAAGCATTAATTTTAGGCATTAAAGATTATTTTCAAAAATCTGGTTTTACAAAAGCACTTTTAGGATTATCAGGTGGTATCGACTCTGCATTAGTTTTAGCTTTGGCTGCTGATGCATTAGGTGCTGAGAACGTATTAGCCGTTTTACTTCCTTCCAAATACTCTTCAGATCATTCTATTACTGATGCTGAAATTTTAGTTAAAAATTTAGGTTGCCAATCTTTAGTTTTACCTATTTCTAATGTAGTAAATGAGTTTGAAAATACTTTAAGCAAACCGTTTGAAGGCATGAACGCTGGCTTAGCAGAAGAAAATATTCAAGCAAGAAGCCGAGCAGTTTTATTAATGGCATTGTCCAATAAATTAGGTCATATTTTGCTCAATACTTCCAATAAAAGTGAAGCTGCGGTAGGTTATGGAACGTTATATGGCGATATGTGTGGTGGAATTTCAGTAATTGCTGATTTATATAAAACTCAGGTTTATGAATTGGCAAATTTTATCAACAGAAATAAAGAAATAATTCCTCAAAACAGTATCAGCAAACCACCAAGTGCAGAGTTAAGACCCGACCAAAAAGATTCGGATTCTTTACCTAAATATGAAATTTTAGATAAAATTTTGTTTCAATACATTGAAATGAAACAAAGTATCAAAGACATAACTCAATTAGGTTTCGATGAAAAATTAGTTAAAAGAATTATAAAATTGGTAAACTCGAGCGAGTATAAACGACATCAAGCTCCTCCAATTTTGCGGGTATCGCCAAAAGCATTTGGAATGGGAAGAAAAATGCCAATTGTAGGAATGTGGAAAAAGTAAAAAATTGATTATTTGGAACGAATTTTTTTATCAAACCATTTTAAAAGGCCAGATTTAAATAAAACTACTTTATCCAAAGAAACTGCAAGTTCACCATTTTCAACAGATAGAAATGAACTTGAATTCACATTAGAATCCGGAATATTTTGGCGGTAAATTGAAGAATTTTTCAACTTTTCTTCTTTGATTTTTATTTCCTGAGTTAATCTATTTATTTTTTTTTCTTGCTCCAACATAGCTGAAAGATTCTTTTTATAGAATTCTTCTCGATTGGTTTGCAATAGTTTTGCTTGTTTTTCATCACTTGAAAATGACTTAACCGAATTGCTTTTTTGAGTATTTTTTATTCTCGCTTTTAAAATCATGGTAGAATCTACCAATAATTTGTTTTTGAAAGCGAGGTCTTCTATCAATGCTGAATTTTGAATAGAATCAACTTTTAACTTTTGTGAAATAATAATTTCATTTGCTAATTCTGTTTTTAGATCTATTAAATCAGAATTTTCTCGAATAAGCAATTTAACTAATTGATTATTTTGTTTGGTTAATGTTTGGGATTTTTTTACTTCTAATTCATACTTTTTTAGAGATACGCATGACATTGACATACAACACGATATAACTAAAAAAAATTTTATCAAAATTAATTTCATCTTCAGAAATCTTATAACTCAAACAAAAATAATTGAACAGTTAGTTGAAAAAAATAATTTAAAATTTAAATAATTACCTGTTTACTTTCCAATAATTTTATACAATTGATCAAGATCTGGTGTTAAAATTATTTCTGTTCTTCGGTTTTTTGCACGTGCTGCTGCAGTTTTTGCTTTTTCAATAGGCAAATATTCTCCACGTCCAGAAGCCACAATTTTTTCTGGACTAAGTTTCGAGTTTTGCTGTAAAATCCGAACAATAGAAGTTGCACGTAATACACTCAAATCCCAATTGTCTTTGTAAGTTGTGCCGCCCAATACATCAACATCATCTGTATGACCTTCTATTAAGACAGTTAAATCTTTTTGATTTTCTAGTGCTTTTGCCAATTTTTTTAATGCGTCAACACCTTTTGGATCTACCGTTGTACTTCCGGTTTTAAAAAGTAATTGCTCTTCTAGTGAAACATACACTTTTCCATCTTTTACGGTAACCGAAAGATCTTTGCCGGTGAAACCTGTAAGTGCATTAGCTACACTAGCCCGCAATTTTTTGACATTTTCATCTCGTTCCTGCAATTCAGCTTCCAGCTCCATCAACTTCTTTTCTCTAGCTTCTAAATCAGAATTTAATTGAGTTACTTTTTGTTGAGTTGTGTTATAATCTGATTGCTTTTTTTCTAAATCTGCGGACGCTTTCTGCAAATCAGCCAATAATTTGTTGTTTTCAGTTGAAGAATTTTTCAACATTTTTTCATTATTGGTTCGCAACAAATCATACGAATCAATCGCTTGCTTATATTGTTCTTTAGTTGCTCTTAATGCTTTTCCAAGACTAAGTGTATCTTCTTCCAATTGCTTAATCCCCTTTTTTTGGCTTTCTACACTTCCACTAACTTCGCCAGTTTGCTTTTTTTGCAAATCTAATTGTTTGGTGAGCGTAGTATTTTGTTCTCTTAAATATTGGGAGGTCGCAATCTCATCGTCTAACTTTCTTTTTGAAACACATGATACAGCCATTAAAACTGTAAAAACCATTATCGCATTGAATAGTATTCTCATCATTTACCGGGATATAATTTAATATAGAATCTTCTTACCAACATAGCAAGAATTGTAATTGCAGCAAATATAGAAGCAAGTTTCGGAATCCAGTCACCATATTTAACGTAAAAAGTAATTTCGTCATTCAGGTTTAATGTTGCAGCAAAAGATGCTTGAGTCCACCATTCGGTTTCAAAAAGCACATCACCTCTTTGATTTATAACACTGCTTATTCCTGTGTTGGCAGATCTGGCAATGCTTCTCCTGGTTTCAATCGCACGCAATTTAGCATACAAGGCATGTTGTTTAAACCCTGAAGTATTGCCCCACCAACCATCGTTGGTTATAATAAAAAGTAGTTGAGCCCCTTGCTTTACATAATCCGTTACATATTCGCCATAAATAGATTCGTAACAAATAATAGGTGCCACGCCAATTCCGCTTTGAGCATAAAAAACAACTGGCTTTTTTTCTTTACCGAGGCTACCCATGCTGCCTCCCAAATCTATAGCAAGTGGTCCTAAAAATTTTAGTGCATTTGGAAATGGCATTTGCTCTACACCAGGCACTAATTTAGATTTATGATAAAGCTGTATGCGTTCAGAGTTTTCTAGAAAAATAGCTGTGTTAAAAACATCATAAAAACCATTTCCATCTTCATATTTTCTCGCTGTAGTTGTTACATTTTCTGGATAACTTCGATACGTACTAGCTCCGGTTATCAAATTTCCATTTTTATATTCCAATAAAAATTTCTTGATTTCCTGAATAAAAGAATCATTTCGAATATCATCTTCGTCTACATTTTTGGTTAATGCAGTTTCGGGCCAAATAAAAAATTCAGTATTGGGTTTAGCTGCTTTTTTCGATAAGGAAATCAATCTTGCCAGTTGATCTTTAGCCGACATTGATCCAAATTTTTCGCCATAAGGATCTATATTTGGCTGCACAACTACAATATTTGCCTCATTCACTTTCTCTTCATATTGATGATAAATGGTAAGAGAAAATAAAATAGGTAACAAAATGATGAATACAATTTGCAGAATGGGAGCCAATAAATGCGAATAAGGGTGTCCTCTAATTTGTTTTGCAGCATTTCTAATTTTAATTATTAACTGAAAAGCAATCACATTTACAACCAGCACCCAAAGTGATCCGCCATACGTTCCCACATATTCGTACCACTGAATCCAGGAATGATAATTAGCAAAACCATTTCCCAGCATAAGCCAAGGGAAGTTTAAGTCCCAATTTGCATGGAGGTATTCATAAGCCAACCAAAAAATTACAAATGCAGTTAATGCAGTTTTTAATGAAACTAATTTTTTGATTCGGTGATAAAGTACAAAAGGTAAACTCATTAATAAAGAACCTAAAAACACTGCAACCACTGCCCCAAAAAACGAGGCATTATAAATCCAATAAATGGTAAAAAGATTAAAAATGAAAAAACTTAAAAATGAATGCCTGAAAACGGAAGATGCTTTATCCTTTTTATCGGATTCAGCAATATTTTTTTCCATTAAAAATAACGGAACTAATGCAACGAATAAAAATGGAACTAAAGGCAATGGAGGCCAGGCCAAGCATAAAAACAAACCTGAAATAACAGGCAAATGCAAATTTTTATCCAATTGAAATTTCATTTTTAAGACTATTAGCGCTACGAAATTATATGAACGCAAATTACTAACTCTCCCTTTACTGTTTTACTTTCAAAATATTCTTTTAATTCCAGAGCAGTGCCGCGCTTGGTTTCTTCAAACATTTTGGTTAATTCACGTGAAACAGAAACCTGAGTTTCCATTGGAAAATACACAATTATTTCTTCCAAAAATTTAACCAAGCGATGAGGAGATTCATAAAAAATAATGGTTCGCACTTCGGTTGCTAATTCCTTAAACCTAGTTTGACGACCTTTTTTGACAGGCAAAAATCCTTCGAATACAAATTTATCACATGGAAACCCGGAATTGACCAAGGCTGGTACAAATGCTGTTGCGCCTGGCAAACAATCTACTACAATATTAAATTTCAGTACTTCGCGAATTAATAAAAAACCTGGATCGGATATTCCGGGAGTGCCGGCATCGGTAATTAATGCAATGTTACTGCCTGTAAGCAAAAACTTTACAATTTCTTTTAATGATTGATGCTCATTATGCTGATGATGCGCTAAAACTCGTTTTTCTATTTGATAGTGTTTCAATAAAATTCCACTTGTGCGGGTATCCTCAGCTAAAATCAAATCCACCTCTTTCAAAACGCGAATGGCGCGAAGGGTAATATCTTCCAAATTACCAATTGGTGTGGGTACTAAATATAATTTACCGTGTGTATTGGGATTCATTATTGGACATTAAATTAATTACAAAAACAGAGTTTTTATAGATTTTTTGTAAAACTAAGGTTATCAATTTTAAAACCAATAGGTAAGCTTAATACAAATACCAAAACTTTCAATTCTAAATTTACCTTTGCTTTCTTTTAAAAATATTACAAAAATGCTTCAGGTTAATTACATCCGCGACAATAAAGAACAAGTGCTTGAAAAATTAGCAATCAAAAATTTTAAACAACCAGAAATAGTACATCAAGTAATAGAGCTGGACGATTTGAGAAAACATACTCAATTGCAATTAGATTCTACTTTGGAGAAAGGAAAGATCTTGGCAACGCAAATAGGTGGTATGATGAAAACTGGTGATAAAGAAGGCGCTGAAAATTTAAAAATAGAAAATACTCAACTAAAAGAATTTGGAAAAACTTTTAGCGATAAATTAGAAGAAATAGAAACTGAGTTAAAAGCGCTTTTGTATTTAATCCCAAATTTACCAGCAGCATCTGTTCCTAAAGGTTTTTGTGCTGATGATAACGAAACTATTTTTTCGCATGGCAATATTCCTGAATTAATTGCCACTGCGCAACCACATTGGGAATTAGCCACAAAATACAATCTAATTGATTTTGAATTAGGCAATAAAATAACTGGAGCTGGATTTCCGGTTTATAAAGGCAAAGGAGCAAAACTACAGCGTGCATTAATTAACTTTTTCTTAGCCGAAGCAGAAAAACAAGGATATACAGAAATTCAACCACCAATTTTAGTTAACGAAGCTTCTGGATACGGAACTGGTCAACTACCTGATAAAGAAGGTCAAATGTATTTTGTAGGGATTGATAATTTGTATTTAATACCAACTGCTGAAGTTCCGATCACTAATTTGTATCGGGATGTGATATTGAAAGAAGAAGAATTGCCAGTTAAAAATGCAGGATATACGCCTTGCTTCCGTCGTGAAGCGGGTTCTTATGGGGCACATGTTCGAGGTTTAAATCGCTTGCACCAATTTGATAAAGTAGAAATTGTTCAAATTGCTCATCCAGAGAAATCATATGAAATATTGGAACAAATGAGTAGTTATGTTCAATCGCTTTTACAAAAACTTGAATTACCTTATCGAGTATTGAGGCTTTGTGGTGGTGATATGAGTTTTGCTTCAGCCTTGACGTATGACATGGAAGTTTACAGTGCTGCTCAAGCTAAATGGCTGGAGGTTAGTTCTGTATCTAATTTTGAAACATTTCAAGCAAACCGATTGAAATTGAGATTTAAAAACAAAGAAGGGAAAAACCAGCTTTGCCATACCTTAAATGGTAGCGCTTTAGCTTTACCACGAATTGTTGCTGCTTTGCTTGAAAATAATCAAACAGAAAATGGAATTAACATTCCAAAAGCTTTGCAAGCGTACACTGGCTTCGATTTTATTTCTTAAAATTTTTTAGGATATTCTTTTTGTATTGATTGAAGCAACCCATTCATCGCGCTTGCAACGTTCGCAGATAACTAAATTGTTTGGCTCAAGAATTTCTGTCAAACCGCAAAACGTACAACTGTGATATGCTTTTTTGTGAATAATTTTACTTTTTTGATTGAAGACTTCTGGAATGATTGGCAATCCATAGCTAACTTTTTCATCTTCAAAAAAATACAAACTCATTTCACCAGATGTTTCAACTAAGGTTATTCTTAATTGACCCAAATGTTCGACATGTTGTTCGCGTAATTCAGCAAAAAACTCATCTTGAGCCATGGTTTCTTTTGCAAATTCTTCGATAGAAAACATTCCATTTCTAATTAAACAAATAGGTTTTCCTTCAATAAATATTTCGATAGTTTTGCTTTTTCCAACCAACGCAACTATAACTCGATAGCAAACTACAATAGAAACAAAAACGGTTGCAGCCATTAAAACTCCAATTTCTTCATAAATCATAGGATCGCCAGCTGCAGTACCCAACGAAATAATTATAGCCATTTCGAAAACTGATAATTGCCTTACTCCTCTTTTGCCTAAAATTCTCAAAGCAAATAAAAGGATGAAAAATACCATTGCAGAACGGAGTACAATTTCAGGTAGAAATTCAAGTCCTGTTTCGCCAAATAATAATTTTTCAAAAAATGTTTGTTCCTTCATAAGCTGGTTTTTTTTGGATAGTGAATTGTTAATAATTCAATAAAAAATGTTGGTTGAATACTGTGTTATATTTGAAAAAAATTAAAATGAAATCAAATTTCTATAGGATTATATTATTTGTTGCTATTACCATTTTTTTAGGTTGTAAAACAAAAAACGAACCGCTTGAAACAGTGGCCAATGTTGACTTGAAAAGCTATGTAGGCAAATGGTATGAAATAGCATCCTTTCCTCAAAGTTTTCAAAAGGGTTGTAATTGCACTACAGCAGAATATAAAATGGATGAAAATTATGTTAAAGTTATCAATTCATGCAGATTAGATTCAATAAACGGTATATTAAAAGTTGCTGATGGAAAAGCATTTATTGTTGAAAATAGTAATAACGCTAAATTAAAAGTGCAATTTTTTTGGCCATTTAAAGGTGATTATTGGATTATAGATTTAGGGCCTAACTATGAATATGCAGTAATCGGAAATGAAAGTCGGGAATATCTTTGGATTTTATCAAGGACTCCAAGAATGGAAAAAAATAGTTATGATCAATTAATTGAACGAATTAAAACAAAAGGATTTGACGTTTCTAAACTTGAAATTACTAATCAAGGTTGCAATATTGTAACATCAAATAAATAGTATAACACTTAAATAGGCCATATAAACGGAAAAACTTAAGAAAATAATTCCCCAGAATAAAGAAGGAAGATGAGTAGTTTGGTTCAAAATTTTTGCATCGCCAGATAAAGCAGGACTTTTAATTGACATAATAAACACAACAAAAGATTTAACCAAGCTTTCTACAAATAATATCGTTGCAAAAAAAGTAGAAAAAACTTTCATCAGCTTTAAATCCTGACTATAAATTAAATAGCTTATTAAACTAATAAATATTAATAACCATAATATTCCATAATGATTGCGAACCCAAAGGAGTAAATTAATGGCTGCAATGGCTAATAATATGGTCAACAAAAGTTGAAATTGATTAGAATAAATTAAATAACAGCTTAAATAACTAAAAATCGCAGCAAGCGGATACCCAGCAATTACAACAATAAATGTTGCGAATGAATTACTTGTTGCGGTTTTGGCAATGCCAGATGTATCGTGAAATAAGTTGATTGACAAGATTTTAGAACTACTTAAAATAGCCGCAATTGCATGAGCTGTTTCATGTATCATGGTATAAAGCACACACAACATTTTACCCAAAACTGGTAACATTCTGGCAATAATGGCTACTAAAATGATTCCGTAAAAAAGATTGTCATCTATTATACTCATTGCTCAAACATAAAAAAAGGTTAGGTAGCTTTAGCTTTCTAAAAATTAAATGACAATTCATTTACCACTCGCAGAACGATTACGTCCAAAAAAGCTTGCAGATTATATTGGGCAGGAACATTTGATAGGGCAAAATGGCGTTCTCACTAAATCTATTCAAGCTGGAGTATTACCATCTTTAATTTTATGGGGACCTCCTGGAGTCGGGAAAACAACTCTTGCATTTATTTTGGCAAATGAATTAAAACGGCCATTTTATTCACTAAGTGCCATAAATTCAGGAGTTAAGGATGTACGAGAAGTAATTGAAAAAGCCTCAACAAACGATTTATTTACCAGCAAGCCCATTTTATTTATTGATGAAATTCATCGATTTAGTAAATCACAACAAGATTCTTTATTAGGTGCTGTTGAACGCGGAATCGTTACTTTGATAGGTGCTACGACTGAAAATCCATCATTTGAAGTTATTTCTGCATTATTATCAAGATGCCAAGTTTACATTTTACAACCATTAACCGAAAGTAACTTAATGCAAATGCTGGATATTGCTATGCAGCAAGATGAAATTATCAAAAACAGAAAAGTAGAAATAAAAGAAAATGAAGCGTTGCTACGCCTTTCGGGTGGCGATGGCAGAAAACTCTTAAATATTTTTGAATTGCTAGTAAATTCTAGTATGGCAAAAAAAGTTATAATAACCGATGAAATGGTTCAGGAGCAGGTTCAGCAAAATATTGCTTTGTACGATAAAACTGGCGAAAATCATTACGATATTATTTCAGCATTTATCAAAAGTATTCGAGGAAGTGATCCTAATGCAGCAGTTTATTGGCTTGCCAGAATGCTTATTGGCGGAGAAGATGTTTTGTTTATTGCACGCAGAATGCTGATTTTAGCATCTGAAGATATTGGTTTAGCCAACCCTACCGCTTTAGTGATGGCAAACAATTGTTTTCAAGCGGTGAATGTAATTGGCATGCCAGAAGCCAGAATTATTCTTTCACAAACCGTAATTTATTTGGCTACTTCCGCAAAAAGTAATGCATCATATATGGCAATTAGCAATGCAATGGATCTAGTTTCTAAAACCGGAAATGCACCTGTTCCACTCCATCTCAGAAATGCACCAACAAAACTAATGAAGCAAATAGGTTATGGAAAAAATTATGATTATTCACACCAGAATGTAAGAAATTTTGCTCCTCAGGAATATTTGCCGGACAATATCAAAGAAAGTACACTTTTTGAACCAGGTAATAATCCACGAGAAAATGAAATAAGAAAACAATTAAAAGATTGGTGGAAAGAAAAATATGGATATTGAAATATTTTTTTTCTTATTTCTTAAATTTAAATAGGTAATATTTATTTGTAATCTGTATTTAATTCCACTAACATTTGATTATTATTTATAACATTTGCTGAATGAAGACCTTTTTTCGGATTCTTTCTTTTGCTAAACCCTTTGGTCGCTTTATTCCTTCGTATGCTACATTTTCTTTGTTGGCAGTAGTTTTTGGTTTAATTAATTTTAGCCTTATTAAGCCATTGTTAGATGTTTTATTCGAAACAAAAGAAATTGCAATTGTTAAATTACCTTCATTTTCCTTTTCGCTAAACTATTTTACCGATCTTTTTAATTACGGTTTTTACAGTTTTTCAGCCATTTATGGAAAATCCGGAGCTTTACAATTTGTCTGCGGCATCATACTCTTTTCAGTTTTAATGGCAAATCTTTTTAGGTATTTAACACAAAGGGTTTTAGCTAGACTTAGAGTTTACGTAGTTCAAAATGTAAGAAGAGATTTGTTTGGTAAAATTAATAGTCTACATCTTGGATATTTTCAAACCCGTAAAAAAGGAGATGTAATGTCGACTATGAGTAATGATGTTAATGAAATTGAAAACTCAATTGTAAATGGAATTCAGATAGTTTTCAGAGATCCACCAATGCTAATTGGGTTTATTATTTTACTTTTTACCATGTCGGTGAAATTAACATTATTCACACTGATTGTTTTACCATTATCAGGTTTGATTATTAGTAGAATAACAAAATCTCTTCGGAAAAATTCTAAAAAAGGCCAACAATATTTAGGTAATATAATGTCCATTATGGACGAAACTCTTTCCGGAATTCGAATTATAAAAGGGTTTAATGCTCAAAATTACATCGCCAAAAAGTTTGAAGATGAAAATCAAAATTATAGCTCGGTATTAAAGAAAATGCTGAATCGCAAAGAACTTGCCTCACCTTTATCGGAACTTCTTGGAGTAAGTGTAGTAGTTGGAATTTTGCTTTATGGCGGACAATTAGTGTTAGAAAACAGATCGGAACTAACGGCAAGCGAATTTTTAACATATATTATTGTGTATTCTCAAGTGCTAAATCCACTCAAAAATATTTCGAATGCAGTTTCAAATATTCAACGAGGTATTGTTGCCGGCGATCGGGTTTTGGAAATTATTGATACACCAAATACAATAATTGATTTGCCAAATGCTAAAGAAATTAAATCATTTGAACATGCTATTCAATTTAATTCAATAAGTTTTAAATATGAAAATGATTACGTTTTAAAAAATATTAATTTAAAAATACCTAAAGGAAAAATGTATGCGTTAGTAGGCCAATCTGGAGCAGGTAAATCAACTCTGGCGGATTTAGTTCCTCGTTTTTATGATGTTTCTGAAGGAGAATTACTAGTAGATGGAATTAATGTAAAATCATTAAAATTAGAAAATCACATTAATTTAATTGGAATTGTGACTCAAAACCCAATTCTATTTAATGATACTATTCGAAATAATATTGCCTTTAATTTAGAAAATGCAAGTCTGAATGAAATAGAACATGCAGCAAAAATTGCCAATGCACATCAATTTATAATGGAAATGCCATTAGGCTATGAAACAAATATTGGCGATCGTGGCGAAAAACTTTCTGGCGGACAGCGTCAACGTATTTCGATTGCGCGAGCAGTTCTAAAAAATCCACCTATCTTAATTTTGGATGAAGCAACTTCCGCATTAGATACAGAATCAGAAAGATTAGTTCAAGATGCATTATTTAAATTGATGGAAAATAGAACGTCGTTGGTTATTGCCCATCGTTTATCTACAATTCAACATGCTGATCAAATTATTGTCATGCAAAAAGGTGAAATAATTGAACAAGGAACCCATAAGGAATTAACTTTAGCTGGCGGTATGTACAAAAAACTGAGCGAGTTGCAAACCTTTGAAAAGTAATAGTTACCCTTTTATTATTATTTGGTTGTTAGCTTATAACTAATTACCCTTCGTGATCCATTAATTCCAATTCACGTTTCACAACTGTAAACTTTTTGTAAAGTGCTTCTCTTTGTTCAGTAACTTGATCGTTGTTTACAAATTCATCATACGTCATTGCTCTATCAATTATTCCAACGGGAGTTATTTCTATAATTCGGTTTGCGATAGTTTCTACAAATTGTAAATCATGCGATTTGAATAAAACTGTTCCCTTAAATTCAATTAAACTATTATTTAAAGCAACAATAGATTCCATATCAAGGTGATTGGTTGGCTCGTCCATCACCAATAAATTGGGACTTAGCAGCATCATTTTACTTAACATGCATCTAACTTTTTCACCACCAGAAAGTACTTTACTACTTTTCAAAGCTTCTTCGCCACTGAACAACATTCTTCCCAAAAAACCTCGTACAAATGATTCGTCTTTATCTACCGAATATTCACGTAACCAATCTACCAAATTGTTTTCAGCTTTGAAATATGAAGAATTCTCTTTTGGAAAATAAGCAGGTGTTATGGTTTGGCCCCATTTAAAATCACCTTTATCCGCTTTTTTTTCATTCATTAATACATCAAAGAAAGTAGAAACTGCTAAATCGTCTTTACCAAGAAATGCGATTTTATCTCCTTTATTAACCATAAATTCTACTTTATTAAAAAGTAAAACTCCATCTTCTGATTTCGTTAATCCGTCTACATTTAATAATTGATCTCCGGCTTCACGTTCAGGTTTGAAATGAATAAAAGGATATTTACGCGTACTTGGTTTTATATCATCAAGCGTTAGTTTTTCCAATAACTTCTTTCGAGAAGTTGCCTGTCGTGACTTGGATGCGTTTGCACTAAATCTTGCAACAAAAGATTCCAATTCTTTTCTCTTTTCTTCGGTCTTTTTATTTTGATCTGATCTTTGACGTAAGGCAAGTTGACTACTCTCATACCAAAAAGTATAATTTCCTGTATATAATTGCAATCTACCAAAATCAATATCAGCAATATGGGTACATACTGCATCTAAAAAATGCCTATCGTGACTAACAACAATTACCAAGTTTTTGAAATCTGCTAAGAAATTTTCTAACCATAAAATAGATTCTAGATCTAGATAATTGGTTGGCTCATCTAACAATAAAATATCAGGATTACCAAAAATTGCTTGCGCTAATAAAACTTTTACTTTTTCAGCTCCGCCTAAATCTCCCATTTTTTGAGAATGTAATGCCTCTTTTATTCCTAATCCACTTAGTAATTCAGCCGCTTCACTTTCTGAATTCCATCCATCTAAATCAGCAAATTCGGCTTCCAAATCCGAACTTCTAATACCATCTGCTTCCGTAAAATCTTCTTTTGCATACAAAGCATCCTTTTCTTTCATGATGCTATACAATTTCTGATGCCCCATAATCACGGTTTGCAAAACGTCAAATTCATCAAACTCAAAATGATTTTGTTTTAAAACAGCCATTCGCGCTCCTGGATTGGTATTAATAGTTCCAGAATTAGGTTCAATTTCACCTGATAAAATTTTAAGAAATGTGGATTTTCCTGCTCCGTTTGCACCAATAAGTCCATAACAATTCCCAGCCACAAATTTAGCATTCACTTCTTCAAACAAAATGCGCTTGCCATATCGAAGCGTTACATTATTGGTACTAAGCATAATATATTTTATTAAAAGCGCAAAGATACGTAAAAGCAAGCATTCAATTTTTAAGTTTACTTATATCTAATTGAAATTGGCTGGCTATCATTAAACTAAGAATCTTTTTTAGCTATAAAAGAAACTTAGTCGTACTGTTTGCATTAATTGATTAACTATTCAGCTTTCTCAAAATATACTTATGAATTCAAAGTAAAGTTTATCTTCCTTGTTCAATTCGCAACAACAAAACTTAGATGAGGTAAAAAAAACAAAAGCATCTGCGCGATAAGAAAAGCTGATTAAATTAAAAAATGCAATTGTTGCAATGGAAATGGAAATACTGAAAGACTTGCATAATGATTTACGCAAATCGGAATTTAAAGCAATTTTTAGTGAACTTACACCAGTTTATACAGAAATAAAATTTGCTATAAAAAATCTCGATAGGTGGATGAAACCTAAAAAAGTTTTATCAGAGATACAAAATATTTTTGCTAAAAATAGATTGAATTATGAGCCGAAAGGAGTTTGCTTAATTATTTCACCTTGGAATTATCCCTTTCAATTAATGATTTCACCATTTGTTTCTGCTATTGCAGCAGGCAATTGTTGCATACTGAAGCCATCAGAAATTAGTTATTATACCAGTTCTGTTTTAAAAAAAAATTAATAGATAAAGTTTTTAATGATAATGAAGTTGCTACAATTGAAGGAGATTCAACAGTTGCTAAGGAGCTGTTAAAACTTCCTTTTGATCATATTTTTTATACTGGAAGTACAGTAATTGGAAAAGTTGTAATGGAAGCGGCTGCTAAAAATCTAAGTTCAGTAACATTAGAATTAGGAGGGAAATCACCAGCAATTATTACCAATGATGTTGAAATAAAAAAAGTTGCTGAAAAAATAATGTGGGCTAAATTTTTAAATGCAGGCCAAACTTGTATTGCACCAGATTATATCTTGATTCATGAAAGTATTGAAAAAGAATTTATCTCAGCGTGTAAAATTAGTTTAGAAAATCAACTGCCTGATCTAAAAAAAATAAACTACGATGATACTGATTACCCCAAAATAGTAAGTAAAAAGCATTTTGAAAGAATAAAAAATTTAATTGAAAGTGCAATAACTGATGGTGCAAATTCTGAATTGCCATTATTTTTTGATGAAAAAAACCTGACTATTTTTCCTGTTATTCTTTCTTCATTAAATGACAAATCTAAGGTTATGGAAGAGGAAATATTCGGACCTATATTACCAATAATTACATTTAAGACTTTAAGAGATGCTAGTAATCAAATCAAAAACAAACCAAAAGCACTTGCTATGTATATTTTTAGCAATTCAGAAAAAGATGTTGACTTCCTCTTATCAACAACAACTGCGGCTGGAACGGTTGTTAACGATTTACTAATTCAATTTGCTGAAATTAATTTACCATTTGGCGGAGTTAATAATAGCGGAATTGGAAGTATTTATGGTTATTACGGATTTAAAACATTCTCGCATCAACGAGCTGTAATATTTCAATCAAAAATTAATTTTACAAGTCAAATATTTCCACCTTATAAAGGAAAAGAAAAAATTTTAAAACTGATGAAGAGGTTTATGTGAAGTAATATAAGATTTACTTGTTGCGTGATTTGAATCAATATAATAAAATGTAAAATCGAAGGTGGAAGGCTTAGGGATAGAAGCGACATCCTTTTTTACCTTTTAAAAAACAATTAAATAAAAAAAAGATATAGCGGATAGCCCGACCCCTTTTCAGGGGTAAGCCCAGAATAATTTTTAAATTTGCTGTTCATCCTATAGTTAAGAAATAAAAATCTAAAAAAACTTAATTAAAAAATTAACCAAACCTCACAACGGGTTTAGGATTTATTAAAATTTAATTTATCAAATAAGTTTTTGGTAAGTCTTCCACCATCTGTCGGGCATTTCTGAGTTTACTGCTAATTGATAATCAGCATAGGTGCATGGTACCAAATGAAATCTTTCGTTTTTTGATTTATTGGATGGATAAGGAATTTGCATCCACCATCTATCGGTTTTTCTACTTTTGAAAAATACCAGTTCATGATCTGTATTTTTAATGGTAGTTCTGTACTTAGTAAACTCTCTTTTTAAATCTTGAGGTAAATCATTTTTACGATTATAGTAACCCTCAATAAAATACCATATCATTTGAGCAATTAAAAATGCTGTTTGTTTTTGATTATCATAAGCAGGATTATATTCATAAAAACCAATTGAACTTAATTTGTCACTCATTCCTGCATATCGAGTTAATCTACATGCCTGATCACCATAAAATCCATTCGGACTTGCGTTTGCATGTCCGTTTGCTTCAGACGATCTGATACTTGAAATATCAAAACTAATCATATCTGCATCCCGAATTAATGGCTCTGCTTTGGTAATATCGTCGGTAATTTCTCCAAGTCTGTAAGCATCGAAGTATAATTTTTCTAAAATAGAGAGTATCTTCTGGTCAACAAAATACGTTTGATATCCTAGGTTGCAAAAATTAAACAAGTTGCCCTTTTCATGAGTAATTATTTTGTTTAAATAAGAAATGGAAGTTGCTTCTGCATCATCTTCTACGTCATCAATGTCCAGATGTGAATCTATCACCAATAAATTAACTTTTTTATCTAGCTGCTGATAACCTAAATATTGAGCATAGGTAAGATCCTGACTGCCTCCAATAATTATTGGAACAATATTTTTCCGAATTAACTCATCAACTATTGTGTACAATGCAACATAGGTATCCCTAACTGTTGCCCCTTGAATAATTGTACCTAAATCGGCAAGACGCATCGTAAAATCACCTTGGCTAAGCGTGTAAAATTTCTCTCTTATGTAAGTAGAACCCAATGCACATCCTTGATTATCAACTGACTGTCTATCTTCAGCAATGGCAATTATAGCAATATCGGTTTCTTCTAAATCTGGAAAATCACTTACGTAAATTTGCATGTTGGCTGCCATATGCGAAGTATAGAACCCATGTTTGGGCGTTATTGAAGCAATATCTATTGGGCTGAAAAAATCCTTTAGGTTCATGTCGAAGTTGATAATCGTGCAATTTTAGTCATATTTACAAAATTTTTTTAGAATGATATTAATTACCGGAGCAACCGGATTTTTAGGAAGTCAATTAATCAAAGACCTTTTGGTTGAAGGTGAAAAAATAAGAGCCATTGCACACCTTCGCGAACTGATTTGTGATGACGTGGAAATTGATCAGTCAAAAATAGAATGGGTTGTTGGCGATATCACTGACAAATATTTTATGGATGAGGCAATGCAAAATATAAATCAAGTTTACCATTGTGCTGGAATCGTTTCTTTTAAAAATAAAGATAAAGAAATGTTAAAAGCCGTGAATGCTGAAGGAACTGCAATTGTGGTAAATGCTGCTTTGGAAAATAAAATTAAAAAATTTATTTATGTTAGTTCTGTGGCAGCTATGGGTTATGGTTTAGAAAATGAAATTATAACTGAAAAAAAAAGTTGGGAGTTTGATCGTAGACTTTCGCCTTATGCTATTTCTAAATTTATGGGCGAACAAGAAGTTTGGCGTGGAATAAATGAAGGATTAAATGCAATTATTATAAACCCACCCATGATAATTGGCACAGGAAGTAAAGAAAAAGGTTTTACAAAATTATTCGAAATACCTGCAAAGGGTATACAATATTATATGGATGGTACGAGCGGAATGGTTGATGTTCGTGATGTGAGCCGTTGCATGATCCAATTAATGAAAAGTGATTTTTCTGGAGAAAGATTTATCGTTTCTGCAGGTAATATTTCTATAAAAGAATTTTTTACTATCGTAGCTAAAAAATTTAATAAGCCTGCGCCTTCTAAATTATTACCCGCATGGATTTTACAAATTGCCTGGCGTATAAGCAGCTTTTATTCGTTCCTTACTCGAAATGAAGGTTTTTTATCAAAATTTGAAGCGCAATCTGCTAGTGAATATATTTTTTATAACAATGAAAAGATTAGAAAAGCTTTGTCTTTTAATTTTATTCCTCTAGAAAAAAGCATTCATGCCGTATGTGAAGAAATGATACGAAAGAAGGGCAACACCAAATGAAAAAAGAATTACAAACCTATATTATTGATTTCGATAGCACCTTCACACAGGTAGAAGCGTTGGATGAACTTGCAAGAATATCTCAAAAAAAAAACCCAAACAGGCAATTAATTTTTGACGAAATAGATCAATTAACTAACCTGGCAATGGAAGGACGATTGTCTTTTACAGAAAGTCTGGAAAAAAGAGTTCAATTATTGCAAGCTAATAAAACACATTTAAAACAATTAATTAAAATATTAAAACGAAAAGTTTCAGCTTCTTTTAGTCGGAATAGAAAGTTTTTTAAGGATCATTCCAATCAAGTATATATATTTTCAGGCGGATTTAAAGATTTTATTATACCAGTTGTAAATGATTACCATTTTTTGCCTGAACATATTTTTGCCAATACATTTATCTACGATGAGCTTGATAATATAATTGGATACGATACCACAAATCCACTTTCCATAGAAGGTGGAAAAGTAAAATTATTAAGTCAGTTAAAATTACCAGGGCAACTTATTGTAATTGGTGATGGTTATTCCGATTTTCAAATGAAAGAAGCTGGAATGATTCATCAGTTTTTTGCCTTTACAGAAAACATAGAGCGAAGTTTAGTTACAGAAAAAGCAGATCACATCACACCAAGTTTCGATGAATTCTTGTACATCAATAAACTTCCTATGTCTATCAGTTATCCTAAAAACAGAATAGCTGCAATGGTGAGTAAAACTGTAAAAACAGAAACCATTGAAATTCTAAAAAAAGAAGGATATGCAGTTTCTGTAATTGAAGATTTTACCATAAAAACTATAAAGCAAGCAGGTATTTTATTAATAACAGATCAAGATGAAGTAAAGAATTTAGCAATTAATTCTTTACCCAAATTAAAATGTATTGGTTTTTTTGGAAAAGTTATAAAAAGTGAATTACCCATAAATCTTTGTACCAATAGCGGAATCGTTATTTTTGACGACCCAAATAATAATCCAAGAAATCCCGATTTCATTCCAAAAAGGATTATAAAATTCATTAATGGAGGCAGTACCTATTTAAGTTGCAATTTCCCGAATATACAATTACCTGAAATAGAAAATGCTCATCGTTTAATTCATATTCATAAAAATGTACCTGGCATTATGGCTAAAATAAATGGAGTTTTAGCTAATTATGATATCAATATTCTTGGGCAATATTTGCGAACCAATCAATCTATCGGATATGTAATTACCGATGTTGATTTGGCCTATAACAAAAATGTAATTAATGATTTGAAGACAATAGAACAAACGATAAAATTCAGGTTGTTGTATTAAAACTGATTTTTAATTTCATTAATATTTTTCTGACGAGATATTTGGATCAATTGTTTAAATAGAGATTCTCCGTCACTCAGAATTAACAAGCATTTTCGCAGATTTAAAAGTAAACGAAAATTAAAACATTACCACTAGTTACAATTATTCCTAGAAAGTACTTCGCTTGCCTTTGCCATGCTGAGGCACGAAGCATCTGTGTAAAGGTTTCTTTATTTGGTTCAGAACGGAGATTCTTCGTGCCTCAGAATTAACAAATGGAAGCCTTAGTATTAATTAACAAACATTTTCACATTAAGTAAAAAAGGCTGAAATTTTCAAGATTACCACCATTCGCAAAACATTTATAAAGTACGAATACTGCCTTTGCCATGCTGAGGTACGAAGCATCTCTGCGAAGGTTTCTTTATTTGGTTCAGAACGTAGATTCTTCGTGCCTCAGAATAAACAAATGGCTCATTTCATAAATCTTTAAAAGAAACGTTTATTGAAAATCTAACACCATTTATAAAACTTTTCCAAAAAGTGCAATCCTTGCCTTAGCATCTCATTAACCTTTGTGAAACTTCTTTTCCTTCGAACCTTTGTAGTTAAACCAAAAAAAAACGCAACCCTTTCGAATTGCGTTTCAATTTATTGAATATTGAATTTATTATTTTGGAAGAACTACTCCATCAACAACATGAATTACTCCATTTGATTGATAAACATCAGCCGTTGTAACATAAGCTGAACCTCCGTTTTCATCCGTTAATTTTACTTTAGCACCATCCAAGCTTGCAGTAAGAGTTCCTCCACTTACAGTTTTCAAAGATGCGCTACCCTTTCCAGCTTTGATAGCTGCAACAATTGCTTTGCTATCCATTTTGCCTGCTACCACATGGTAAGTCAAAATTTTAGTTAAGGTTTCTTTACTTTCTGGTTTTAATAAACCATCCACAATTCCTGCAGGCAATTTATCAAATGCTTTATTGGTTGGAGCAAATACAGTAAACGGACCAGCTGACTTTAACGTTTCAACTAAACCTGCTGCTTTTACTGCCGCAACTAACGTAGTGTGATCTTTAGAATTTACAGCATTCTCAACAATATCCTTATTTGCATACATAGGTGCACCGCCTACCATTGGATTTTTCTTTTCTTGTGCATTTGTTGATCCAGCAAATAAACCGGCAACAACAGTTAATATTAACATTACTTTTTTCATGATTTTTTTGTTTTATAATTTTGATTCATAAACGAGCAAATACTTTACCCGGATTTCAAAAAGTCAAAAAAGTCCTCTATTTTATTGTAACATTTATATGTTTGTTTTGAACTTTTTTTTTAACATTATATTAAATTTTAAAAATTAGAAAACTATTAATCAATAATTTAACACATAAAAAATGTTTTGGGTTTTTATTGGTGGAGGTATTAGAAATGTTTGTAGGTTCTTAATTTCAAAATTTTTGAACTCAAAAAATTTCTAATTTCCTTTTGCAACTCTACATTCGAATAGCTTAAGTAGCTTATTTCTTGGTATTTTGGTTGCCTTGTTTGCCAGCAAACCTAGCTTAAATAACCAATGGTGGTTAATTCTTGCAGTTGGTTTTTGCGGAGGTTTCAGTACTTTTTCCACTTTTAGTCTCGAAACTCTTAACTTATTTAGAAACAATAATAGTAACCTTGCCTTACTAAATATCGTTAGTAATTTTTTTACAACATTGCTGTGTTTATTAGCAGGTATTATACTCTTTAAACTTTTAATTCACCAAAAATAAAATCTAAAAATGGAGCTTAGCGAAGAAATATTAGTTCGTATTAAAATTTTAAAAGAAAAGTATGATGCCATGGGACAAGATATGGTTTCCTATTTGGATGGATTAATTCATGCAGATTATTTAACCTATTGGGATTACATACATTTAGATACCCTTTTAAGCTTGCAAACACCGAAAACTTCTTTTCCTGACGAAAAGATTTTTATCATGTATCATCAAATTACCGAATTGTATTTCAAAATGATACTGTGCGAAATGCAACAAATAAGCGAAAATCCGAATCTAACCCCCGATTTTTTTCTACAAAGGTTAGGCCGAGTAAATCGCTATTTCGACAATCTGACTCATTCATTTTCCATTATGGTAGATGGAATGGAACGAGAACAGTTTCTTCAATATCGAATGTCTTTACTTCCAGCATCGGGTTTTCAGTCGGCACAATATCGAATGATTGAACTGAGCGCAACCGATTTAATCAATTTAGTGGATAAAGAAGTTCGTAAATCCTTAAAAAAGGCCGATACTGAAATTTTATTCAAAAACATTTATTGGCGAAATGGTGCAACCGAATTAGAAAGCGGTAAAAAAACATTGACCTTAAAACAGTTTGAAGAGAAGTACGACGAAACTTTTTTAAAATTGGCTACTTCACTGCAGCAAACTAATATTTGGCAACGTTACTTATCAATTTCTCTCACTCCTGAACAAAAAGCTCAAATCGAAAAAGCGTTAAAAGAATTCGATACCAATGTAAATGTTAACTGGCCGTTAGCACATTATAAATCAGCAGTTAGATATTTACAAAGAAATCCAGAAGATATTAAAGCCACTGGAGGCACCAATTGGCAAAAATATTTGCCTCCACGTTTCCAAAAACGAATATTTTATCCTCAACTTTTTACTGAATCTGAAATAGAAAATTGGGGTAAAGGCTGGGTAGAACAGACCCTACATTCTTTGGCATAGAAAGTGAGTAAGGCAAACAAATTTTAAGAATGTTCGTATAGCAATCCTGTTCAACATTACTATCTAAAATTTAATTATAGCCTCGCTGTTTATCTTATCTATGTTAATTTTAGTAATTAATGGGCTTATTCTTTCAAAAAATTAATTCAACAATCTTATTTGTTGCATTTTTTATTTCGCTTAGCTTATTGGTTATTAATGCAAAAGCCACTGTAACTTTCAAAGTAACCAATACTAATAATGCTGGTACAGGTTCTTTGAGGCAAGCAATTTTAAATGCTCAAAGCAACGGAGATGCTGGACCAAAAGTGATTGATGCAAGTGCAATGCCTTCAGGTTCAGTTATTACTTTACAATCAGCCTTACCTGTTATTTATTTTGATGCCGTTTTTAACGGGCCAGCAAATGGAGATATTACATTAACCAAAGATCCTGCGTTGATTTTCAGACATTTATACAATGCTGATGGAAATTCAATGACGATTAATAATTTTAAATTTCAAGGTGGTAAAGCAGAAGGTATTGGCGAAGAACGAAACGGTGGAGCTATTTTAAACAAAGGTTTTCTTCGCGTTAATTATTGTGTGTTCTTATTTAATAATTCGTCTAATGATGGTGGAGCGATACATAATGCAACCGATTATAGTACTTTAATCATATCTAATACCTATTTCTGGGAAAACGAAGCGGAATATGGTGGAGCAGTTAATAATAAAGTGGGTGATATGACTGTTACCAATTGTACTTTTCATAGCAACGGAAAAAATTTAACAGATGGTGGTGCAGTTTATACTTCTTCTCCATATTTAAATCAAATTACGAATACTACATTTAGTGGCAACGAATCTGAGTTAGGTGGAGCAATTTTTATTGGTAATGCTGTTTCCCTGACGTTAACCAATGCTACCATAACCAATAATTCTGCATCAAACACCAATACTTTACCATCTTATGGTGGCGGAGGCGGTATTCATGTTCGAACGGCTGGTAATGTTATTTTAAACCAATGTATTGTTGCAGGCAACACTGCATTTTTAGGCCAAAATGATATTGACAATACAACACAACCCGCTGCAAACGTAACATCTAATACTGGTCATAATATTATTGGCAATACTACAGGAAGCAATCTAACAGGAGTAATAATTGGAAATGTTTTAAACATACCTGCTGCTTCTGTTTTCAATACTACTCTTCAACAGAATAATGGCTTTGTTCCTTCGCACTTACCAGTTATTGGAGGGCCTGCAGTTAATGGAGGAATTCTAGATCCTACAACTTCAATAAATGATGGACGTGGTTTTGCAAGAGTCGGTCTACCAGATATTGGAGCTATCGAAATATCAACGGTTGATTCAAAAATTCCAGCGACAATAAGTATTTTACCAACTGTTGCCTTACCAATATGCGAAGGACAACCAGTTCCATTTCAAGCAACTGTCAGCAATCAGGGCAGTAATCCAGTCTTTCAATGGAAAGTTAATAGTAGCTTTATTACGTTACCGAATAGTGCTTCTGTTATAATTAATGGATTAAAAAATGGAGATACCATTCGTTGTATTCTTACTTCTTCCGCAATTCCTGATATTAAATCAATTCCTGTAGTTTCTTCGGAAATTATTATTCAATTAAATCCAATTCCTCCTATTCCGGCTTCTAATCCTTTGATTGTTTATTGTATAAATTCTCCATCATTACCATTAGTTGTAAGTGGTTTGCCCGGTGCTACATTTAATTGGTTTTTAGATTCTTTAAAAACCTTGCCGATTGTTACTCCTAAACCATCAACTTCTATTAACGATACCTTATTTTTTTATGTAAGTCAAACCGTTTTAGGCTGCGAAGGAGTATTGCAACAAATTGAAGTTCAGATAAATGCCGAGCCAACAGCACCATTAACTACTTTTGTTATTAACTATTGTTTAAATGATGTATCGGCAATACTTTCTGCTACCGGAGCTAATTTGAGATGGTACAAAGGCACAGTTTTATTAACCCAAGCACCCACACCAAAAACTGATTCTGCAGGACTTTTCACTTATTTTGTTTCACAAGTTGTGAACGGTTGCGAAAGTCCAAAAAGTAAAATAGAAGTGAATGTAAGTTCAGTTTTAGCACCAGTTGCAATCGATTCTATAGGATATTGCCAGTTTAGCCCAGGTGTTATTGCCTTGAAACCCAACGGTAATGGTTATAATTGGTATACCACTGGAAGCGGTGGAAATAGAACTGATAGTATTATTCCTCAAGTTTCCAACTCAGGGAAAACTATTTTTTATGTTAGTTTTAGTAATAATGGATGCGAAAGTCCAAGAAGTGCAGTTGCAGTTACAATCATTCCTTTATCTCCAAGTCCTTCTGTAAATGATTTAACTACTTATTGTTTGAATGACGATACTTATCAGTTAGCCGCAGTTGGTCAAAATTTACTTTGGTATAATGATTCTGGTGAATTATTAAGCGAAGCTCCAACACCATCATCAGCAATAGCTGGAACTACCATTTGGTACGTTACTCAAAATACGGGTATTTGTGAAAGCAGAAAAGTTCCTGTTACCGTCACCGTATTTGATATTCCATTAGTCAAAATAATAGCTTCTGGTCCAGTAAAATTTTGTATCAGTGATTCGGTAACATTATCTTCCAATGAAACCAGTGGAAATAGATGGATACGTGGAAATCAGCAAACAGAAAGTATAGTTGTTTATGAATCTGGGTTTTATATATTAGAAAGAACAGATCCGATTACAGGATGCAAAGCAAATGACACTATTTTTGTAAGCGCCATACCTTGCGAAGCTCAAATATTTATTCCTGATGCTTTTTCTCCAAATAACGACGGTCAGAATGATATACTTAACATAAAAACTCTTGAAGTTTCAAAATATACTTTTCAGGTTTTCAATCGTTGGGGCAAAATGATTTTCCAAAGCAATGCTCAAAGTGAAGGATGGAACGGAACAACAAATGGTACCGAATCGCCAGAAGGTGTTTATGTATACAAAGTTCAATTTGAAGGATATGGAAGGCCAAACGTTTTTGTAAAAACCGGAACAATTGTCTTGCTTAGGTAATTTTTTTATAAAATATCTTGATAAATTAAAATTTGATTTGGAAATTAGGTTGATTTGCAAAGAAATTTTTGTTTCCTAATACAAAGGTTTCATCATTACACCTAAAAACCAAAGCCCAAATCATGACAGATGTTTATGATATTGCGATTGAAAAAGCTAAAAGCAGTAAAATCAGCACCGTAGATTTTTCCAATCTTCCGTTCGGTAAAATATTTTCCGATCACATGTTTACCGCCGATTATAAAAACGGCGAATGGACAGATCTTAAAATTGTTCCTTATGCCGATTTACAGATTAGTCCGGCATTATCTGCTTTACACTATGGTCAAGCAATTTTCGAAGGTTTAAAAGCTTTCAGAGATGATGAAGATGGTATCAATATTTTCAGACCTACAGCCAACTTAGCGAGATTAAACACCTCTGCCGAACGTATGTGTATGCCTGCTATGCCAGAGGAACTTTTTCTAGAAGCCATTTCGCAGTTGGTAGCAACAGATGCTGCATGGGTTCCAAACAAGCCAGAATCTTCATTGTACATACGTCCGGTAATGTTTGCAACAGATGAATATGTGGGCGTTCACCCTTCTGAAACCTATAAATTTGTGATTTTCACCTGTCCGGTTGGGCCATATTTTTCAGGTGCCATAAAAGTAAAAGTAGAAACTACCTATTCACGCTCATTTGAAGGTGGAATTGGATATGCAAAAGCTGCTGCAAATTACGGAGCAGCCATGTTTGCCACCCGAAAAGCGCAGGAAGAAGGATACAATCAAGTAATTTGGACAGATGCGAAAGAGCACAAATACATAGAAGAATCGGGTACTACTAATGTAATGTTTGTAATTGATGGTGTATTAATAACGCCGCCAGCAAAAGATACAATTCTTAAAGGTGTAACCCGTGATAGTGTGCTTATGCTTGCTCGTGCATGGAATATGAAAGTTGAAGAACGTAAAATATCCATCGACGAAATTGTTGACGCTATTGAAAACAAAACCTTAACCGAAGTTTTTGGAGTAGGAACAGCTGCTACCATTGCCCAAATTTCAGAAATTGGCTATAAAGGAATTAATTATGTGTTAACTCCTGCTGCTAGTAGAACTTTTTCTAATAAGGCATTACATACGCTAAACGAAATGCGAATTGGTAAAATGCCAGATACTTTTGGTTGGAATTTTAAGGTGAAGTAGCGTTTGGTAGAAAAATATTTTTTTAAGAGTTAGTTATTGGGTTCAACACTTGTGGGGTTGTCCACAGATTTCATTCATGGTTATTCAATTTCAAACCCTTCAGGCCTGTTCGCAAGAAAAGAAATATTATTGGTTATTAATTTCTATTTAATCTCATTTTTGGTAGACAGTTTTTACAAATGTTGCATTTTTAAATTCTTCACCATTTATTTTTGTATTTCCTGATATACCTCCTAAATAACCAACGCTATTGCAATCACTATCTATTACATCAACCCCTAGATCAGCTCCACAATTGTAATTTTCTGATTCAAAAACGAACACTGTTTTGCCTTGAAATAAGTATTCATTTACTTTACCCTTTTCACCGCAGTCAAAACCTGGATTTTTTTTAATTCTTTTTACAACACATTTAGGTGTGCCTTTTTCTATGTCAAATTTATTACAGCCGGTAATAAATAGTGTTATTAAAATCAAAGTAATTAATGTTTTCATGGTTTTAAGTTTATTTTTTGATTAAAATGATAGTGGGCGGTTAAGACAGAAATATTATACAGAGTAAATTTATAAACCTAAAACAAACTCATTTATTATTTTAAATGAGTTTGTTTTTATTTTAAAGTTAATTTCTAAATTTTTAAACATAATTTAAAATTATAAATTACTCCTGCTTTAAGTGGCCTAAAATTTTCTATTAATTCAGTTGATGGTTTATCTATACCATCATCTTTAAAATGTGCCTTAATAAAAGGATATGTTGCTAAAGAAATTTTTGTACCGAATGCAAGATTTGGCAAAAGAAAGTAATTTAAATCCGAAGAAAAAACAGCCCCTAAAGTTTCATATTCCACTCTGCCAAAAATGCCAGAAGGGTATTGACCTGAACCTCTGAACCCAATAAAAAATCTTTCTCCAGAATTGTATCTATAACTAACCGCTAAATTTGGTATCAATTCAAACCTTTTAAATGGAATATAATATCCGTATCCAGCATTGAATATATTTAAGTCGTATCCAAAAGTCGATCCAGCAACAGTAGTATTAGGAATAATCTTAGACCTAAATTTAGATAAAGAAATTTGGATTACGTGTTTTTGAAACAAAATTCTAGAATAACCAATATAATAATGGTACTTATTAATATTACGGTTAAATCTAAAATTATCCATTACGGTATTTGTAAAAAAATCAGCATGTGTCAATCCAAACTCAAAACGATTATTTTCATTAAAAACACTTTTAATAATTTTATTGACTTTTTTTTCTTGTGCAGTTACAGAAATAAATGAAAAGGTAGAGATGAGCAAAAAAAGTAATGTTTTCATAGATAAGTTTTTTCTAATGTAATTATTTTTTTAAAGGTGACTTTACTATCATTTCATATTATTTAAGTTTAATTAAATGTTGATGTCATTTAGATTTTAGCAATACCATTTGAAACATTTACTGTTTTAATCCTTTTATGACTTGAGCTCATTTTTGTTTTCAGAAAAACTCAAATTGCTAAATGATTTAAAAAACATCTGTTTATATACTATTCCAATTCAAAAATTTAACAATGTAAAACAAAAATCTCCGTTCTGTCATTTTGTCATTATCATTTAAAACGCTAAATTTGGCGCCCAGACTTTTAGGAAACGGATGTTAGAACAATTAATTTCAAAACCACACGACGAGGCCAGACAAGGTGAAGCATTGATGTTGGATACTCCTGCTAACGTTGGTAAAAAGCGTAAACTCTTTATCGAAAGTTATGGTTGTGCAATGAATTTTGCAGATAGCGAAATAGTTGCATCCATTATGTTGGATATGGGTTTTGGTACCGTTGCGAATGTAGAAGAAGCAGATGTGATATTTGTAAATACCTGCAGTATTCGAGAAAATGCAGAACTGAAAATCAGAAAACGTTTAACAGATTTTCGGAAGTTGAAAGTTAAAAATCCGGAACTAATTGTTGGTGTTTTAGGCTGTATGGCAGAGCGAATCAAAGCAAAATTTTTGGAAGAAGAAAAGCTTGTAGATTTAGTAATTGGTCCGGATGCATACCGAGATTTGCCAAACTTATTGGCCAAAGTAGAAGATGGTCAGAAAGCCGTAAATGTATTGCTTTCAAGAGAGGAAACGTATGCTGAAATTAGCCCAGTTCGCTTGGGAGGTAATAAAATTTCGGCTTATGTAAGTATAACCAGAGGTTGCGACAACATGTGTTCTTTCTGCGTAGTTCCATTTACCAGAGGTCGAGAACGCAGCCGTGATCCGCAAACGATACATCAAGAAATTGCTTCCTTATTGGTTGATAATTACAAAGAAATTACGCTATTGGGGCAAAACGTAGATTCGTACAAATGGATAAATGCTGAGAATGAAAATGAAGTGGTAAACTTTGCTGCTTTATTGAAAATGACAGCAGAAAATTTTCCAAGCATGCGGATTCGATTTTCAACCTCACATCCTAAAGATATAACGGATGAGGTTTTGCACACAATAGCCAGTCATTCAAATATTTGTAATTATATTCATTTGCCGATTCAATCTGGTAGCAGCCGAATTCTGGATTTAATGAATAGAACCTATACCAGAGAATGGTATTTGAACAGAATTGAAGCAATTAGAAATATAATACCTGGCTGTGCAATATCTACTGATTTGATAACTGGTTTTTGTACAGAAATGGAAGAAGATCATCAAGAAACTTTAAGCATAATGAAGTTGGTAAAATTTGATTTCGCATATATGTTTAAATATTCGGAACGACCTGGAACCTTAGCTGCTAAACGTTTTAAAGATGATATTCCAGAAGAAACAAAAGCTAGAAGATTAGATGAAATAATTGCTTTGCAACATAATCATCAACATGAAATATTATTAAATCAAATTGGAGAAGTGCAGGAAATTTTAGTTGAGCGGATTTCTAAAAAATCTTCAAAAGAATATAGTGGTAGAAATGACCAAAACATGGTAGTGGTTTTTCCTGTTTCAACAATGGTGAAGCCAGGAGATTTGGTAAAAGTTAAAATTACCAGTTGTACTCCGGCTACATTATTAGGTGTTTTATTTTTAAGCCACTAACTTTTAGCCATAAAATTGAAAAGTATTAAATGAGTAATAAATTATGCGTGCATTCGTGGCAACAATTACTAAATACAATAAACTAACAACCTTTTAAATTCTATATGGAATTTCAGGATATAAAACAACGTTTTGGAATAATTGGAAATTCTCCATTATTAAATAGGGCAATTGGAATTGCAAAACAAGTAGCACCGACGGATATTTCTGTGTTAATAAGTGGAGAGAGTGGAAGCGGAAAAGAAGTTTTTTCGCATATAATCCATCAGATGAGTGCCAGAAAACATGGACCTTTTATTGCGGTTAATTGCGGTGCTATACCCGAAGGAACAATTGATTCAGAACTTTTTGGTCACGAAAAAGGATCATTTACAGGTGCTAATGAGGCACGTAAAGGATATTTTGAAGTAGTAAATGAGGGAACAATATTTTTGGACGAAGTAGCCGAATTGCCAACCGGTACTCAAGCAAGATTATTACGGGTTTTAGAGACAGGCGAATATTTAAGAGTTGGTTCATCAAAAGTTCAGAAAACGAATGTACGTGTAATTGCTGCCACTAATGTCAATGTTTTTGAAGCAGTAAATAAAGGTAAATTTAGAGAAGATCTTTATTATCGATTAAATACAGTCCCGTTAAAAATTCCTTCGCTGCGCGAAAGAAGAGAAGATATTTATTTGCTTTTTCGAAAATTTATGTCAGATTTTTCGGATAAATACAGGTCTCCTTTAAAACAATTAGATGCAGAAGCGCAACAATTATTAAGTAATTATAAATGGCCCGGAAATGTGCGACAATTAAAAAATATTGCCGAGCAAATTGCTGTTTTAGAAACTAATAAAGAGCTTACAGCAAGCGATATGCTTAAGTATATTCCAGACGAACGAAGCAGCGATTTGCCGATGTTGGTAAGAGATGGAAACCATGAAAGCGATTTTTCTGAACGGGATATTTTGTATAAAGTATTATTTGATATGAAAAAAGATCTGACCGACTTGAAAAAAGTCGTTGTAGATCTTCTTCAATCTGCTGGCAATGGAAACATAGATGTACAAGCTACAGATAGAAATAATGCATTTGTGAATAAATTATTTCAAGAAATTAATCCATCAGCTCAACAACCTGAAAATAATTTTCAACTCACAAATAATTCAGAAGGAAATTCAAATTCATCTAAATCAAATACCATAAACCTAACACCCGATACCATTCAAGAAGTAGAAGAAACACTTTCTTTAGGTGAACGAGAAATTGAATTAATTAAAAAGGCGTTAAAAAAACATAAAGGCAAACGAAAAAATGCTGCATTAGAATTAGGAATTTCTGAACGTACCCTTTATAGAAAAATTAAAGAATATGATTTTTAATATAAAGCGTTATTTAGGATTTATACTTTTTTGTATTGTTGTCATACAAAGTTCTTGTGGTGTTTACTCATTTACAGGAGCTTCTGTTTCGCCAGATACAAAAACAGTAAAAGTAAGTTTGATTGAAAATAACAGCGGTTTTGCTGCTCCCACATTAAGTCAAACATTTACAGAATCATTAAAACAAAAAATTTTAAACTCAACTAGTCTTAATATCACGACAGCTGATGCGGATCTTGATTTTTCCGGTTCTATTACTACTATAAATATCACTCCAATCGGTATTCAAGGAAACCAGCAATCGGCTCAAAACAGATTTGAAGTTTCTGTAAATATTAATTTTGTTAATTCGAAAGATGAAAAGCTTAGCTTTGAAAAGGTTTTTAAACGAAACGTAGATTTTGCTGCCGATAGAAGTATAGATCAAGTTCAAAGCGCATTACTTGAGCAAATAACTAAAGAATTGGTTCAGGATATTTTTAATGCGGCATTTACTAATTGGTGATTTAATATTAAAATAATGAATAGGGAACAATTTAATAATTATTTGCAGCATCCAGACCAGTTGACGAGTTCAGCAGATCATTCATTAAAAGAATTGATTGAAAAATACCCGTACTGTCAATCATTGCATTTATTGTTTATTAAGTCATTGCATAATCAAGATAGTGTTCACTATTATTCACAATTAAAACTCTCAGCAGCATATGCAATTAACCGAAAGCAATTGTATAATTTGGTAAATGATAAGCCGGAAAATGAAATGCAATTATTGGATGAGCCTGTACAAGCTAGTTCATTGAATATAATAGAAGAGTCAATAAATCAACCAGTTGATGAAATAAATAACACCTCGAATAAAAATTTAGAATTGGATGAAGTTAGCCAAATTGAAAATGAAGTTAATGAAAATGAAGTTCAAATTTCTAAACATGTAGAGGATGAAATTGAATTAAAACAACCATCAACAAACGAAGAATTGATAGAGAATTCTGAAATTGAAAATACAGAAACTATCGTTGAATTTACTCCTGAAAATCAAGAATTAATAAATAATATTGCGGATATTGATGAACAAAAAGGTGAAAATTTACAGGTTTTTGACTTAAGTTCTGAAAATGGAAATAGAGAAATAGAAAATAAATCTCAAAATTTTAATTTGACTAACGATGTGGAATTAGAAATTTCGGAATTAGAGATTAAAAAAGACGCTAGCATTTCTAATGAATTAGAAATCACAAATAATGATTCAGAAGAAAAACTAGAAAATGATCAGTATAACAAAACAGAATTGGAAGAATTAACTGAAGAAACAGTTATTACTTTAGAGAAAGAACAAAATAATGAACCAATTTTTGTTTTAGATCCTGATGCAAAATTCACTTTTTTGGAGTGGTTCAATCAACTTAAAAAAAAAGAGCAAAGAATAATTGAAAAGCTAGAAACAGAAGAAGAAATCCAATCTAAAAGAAAAGAAGAACAAGCGTTAGATAAACTATATCGCGAAAATCTATTTCATTTATCAGCAGCCGATGTTTTACTTGGGGATGAAAAACCTACTGTTGTTTTCAATTTTTCGAAAAACGAAGATGTGGTTCTTGAAAAATTTATTCGGGAGGAACCTCATTTGAAACAAGCTGATGAGAGTAAAGTAAGCTCAGAAAATAAAGCTCAGAAAAGCTCCGAAGATCAGGAACTTCCGGTAACAGAAACGCTTGCTATTATTTACGAACAACAACGTTTATACGAAAAAGCAATAGGAACTTATCAGAAATTAAGTTTGAAGTTTCCGGAAAAAAGCCTTTACTTTGACATTCTTGTAAAAAAAATCGAAGAAAAAATTAAATAGTATTCAACAATGTACACATTCATCACCATAATCACCATTATAGTTTGTATTCTTATCGTATTAATTGTTTTAATACAAAATCCAAAAGGCGGTGGTTTATCATCTAATTTCGCGAGTTCAACACAGGTAATGGGTGTTAAAAAAACAGGGGATTTTTTAGAGCAAGCCACTTGGGGCTTAATTATTACCTTATTTGTTTTGACTTTATCATTAAACTTTTTCACCCCGCGTGCAGGCGATGGAACTCCAGAAAATTCGTTGATTCAAGAACAATTAGATCAAACTGAGGTACCAAACCAACCAGCACCGACAACTTCACCAGCACCAACAACAAATACTGCTCCGGCAGATTCAGCAAAATAAAAATTTGAACCTCCTGAAAATTCAGGAGGTTTTTTTTTGAGTTTTTGTCTGCCAATTACTGACAAATTTATCGGCTGAAAATAGAGCCAATGAAATTTTGTCCATATTCTCTCTTTATTTTTCATTTAACATCAATTGGCACATTAACTGTTAAACGTGGGTATCTCATTAAAATTAATCTAAACACATATTATGGCATTAAACATTAAACCAATAGGCGACCGGGTTGTAGTAGAAGCTGCAACAGCCGAAACCAAAACAGCATCTGGAATTTACATACCAGATACAGCTCAGGAAAAACCAGTACAAGGAACTGTAGTAGCAATTGGAGCAGGCAAAAAAGATGAGCCTATCACAGTAAAAGTTGGCGATAAAGTGCTTTATGGCAAATATGCAGGCACAGAAGTAACCTACGAAGGAAAAGAATATTTGATTATGCGTGAATCTGATATTTACGCAGTAATTTAATTTACGCTTTATTTAATTTTTAAACAAGAAATCGAACAACAAACAAAATGGCAAAATCATTAAGTTATAACGTGGAAGCCCGCGATGCCCTGAAAAGAGGTGTGGATGCTTTAGCAAATGCAGTAAAGGTTACATTAGGACCAAAAGGAAGAAATGTAATTATTGATAAAAAATTCGGAGCACCTTCTATAACCAAAGATGGTGTAACGGTTGCAAAAGAAATTGAATTGAGAGACCCAATTGAAAATATGGGTGCTCAAATGGTGAAAGAAGTAGCTTCTAAGACTGCAGATATTGCTGGTGACGGAACTACAACGGCAACGGTTTTGGCTCAAGCAATTGTAACTGCTGGTATTAAAAACGTAGCAGCTGGCGCAAACCCTATGGATTTGAAAAGAGGAATTGATAAAGCAGTAGCAGCCGTAGTTAAAAATCTTAAATCTCAATCAAAAACGATTGGTGATGATAACAATAAGATTAAGCAAGTAGCTTCTATTTCTGCCAACAACGATGAAATTATCGGATCTTTAATTGCTGAAGCAATGGGTAAAGTTGGAAAAGAAGGTGTAATCACGGTAGAAGAAGCAAAAGGAACTGAAACTGAAGTAAAAACAGTGGAAGGTATGCAATTCGACAGAGGTTATTTATCTCCTTATTTTGTTACGAATAGCGACAAAATGGAAGTGGAATTAGAAAATCCTTACATACTTATTTATGATAAAAAGATTTCTTCCATGAAAGAATTGCTTCCAATTTTAGAAAAGCAAGTACAAACTGGAAAACCACTTTTAATTATTGCTGAAGATTTAGATGGTGAAGCATTAGCAACATTGGTGGTGAATAAATTAAGAGGTTCATTAAAAGTTGCAGCTGTAAAAGCTCCTGGCTTTGGTGATAGAAGAAAAGCAATGTTGGAAGATATTGCCATTCTTACTGGAGGAACTGTAATTTCGGAAGAAAGAGGATATAAATTAGAAAATGCTGAGTTATCTTATTTAGGTCAGGCTGAAAAAATTACGGTTGATAAGGATAATACAACGATTGTAAATGGTTCTGGGGTAAAAGAAGATATTGCAGCTCGAGTAAACCAAATCAAAACTCAGGTAGAATCTTCAACATCTGACTATGATAAAGAAAAATTGCAGGAGCGTTTGGCTAAATTAGCTGGTGGTGTTGCAGTACTTTATATTGGAGCAGCTACGGAAGTAGAAATGAAAGAAAAGAAAGACCGTGTGGACGATGCATTGCACGCAACTCGTGCAGCGGTTGAAGAAGGAATTGTTGCTGGAGGTGGTGTTGCTTACATTCGTGCAATTGAGGCAATAATGGATATGAAGGGTGCAAATGAGGACGAAACTACTGGAATTCAGATTGTAAAACGTGCTTTAGAAGAGCCTTTACGTCAAATTGTTGCAAATGCTGGTGATGAAGGAAGTATTGTGGTACAAAAAGTAAAAGAAGGAAAAGATGATTATGGATATAATGCTCGGACTTCAGTTTACGAAAACTTAATTGGCGCAGGAGTTATTGATCCAACAAAAGTTGCACGTGTAGCATTAGAAAATGCAGCTTCTATTGCTTCTATGTTATTAACTACAGAATGTGTGATTGCTGATGAGCCTGAAGATGATAAAGGCCATAGCCATGGTGGCGGAATGCCAGGTGGAATGGGCGGCATGGGTGGAATGATGTAGTTCCTAATTGCTATTTTAAAGAAAAACCCTTAGTGAGAACTAGGGGTTTTTTTTGGGGTAAAATTTATATTAATAATGTTTAAAGTCGCCTCTAGATATCATGAAAAAGTCTTTGAAATCTGAGCTTAGATGTGACTCTAAAAATTTAAGTTTTAAACGATCTTTCTTATATTTTACTGTTTATTTATATAAATTGAGTTAGTAATTTCATAATTATTCTTTTTTAACTTTTTCCAACTATATTTTTATATTAAATTATTGTATTGATTTCAAAGCTGCATGATGTTTTCAATTCAAAACTTTTTCAATTGAACTTTTAAGTTTATAGTTTTTACTCTGGTGGCTGTATCGTCCTAATACAATTGCAGGATGCAAACCGTGTTTTTTAGCAAAATAAATTAAATCGCTTTCAAATGGGCGTTCTACATTTTGTAAAAAATCTTCCCAATCATTTTGATTTATTAAATGATCACCAGCAAAAGTATTTGCTTCCTCTTCTTTAATATTACTTTCTTGATTATCTAAATCAATAAATTGAGCTTCATTATCACTAGTAAGGTGAAGGAAAATATGCCCAAGTTCATGCATTAATGTAAATGCAAAATTATCAATTCTTTTGTTTCTCACTGTTAACCCTACTGCAGGATTACCTTTACTCCAAAAAGAAATGCCATCTACCGCGCAATGCTCAGGATGTGTAAGATGAATGAATTTAATTCCATACTTAAATAGCACCTTTTCCGATTCTTTAATTGTTTTATTATTTTTTAAAAAAACTTGCTTTAATTCATTTATTAATGGTTCAATCAGTTGACTATCAAATTTTTCTACGTTAATTTGACTAGCTTTATATCGAACCAAATGTGTCCAACCTGACAAATTAATTTGATCTACAATTAAATTTTCAGATTTTCTATAATTAATTTCAAAGCTTGGCTCTAATACTACACTAGGTAATTCTTCAATATTACTGAGTGCGTAAATTTTTTTTATTGAAGGTATATCAATAATTGGATCTCCTGTTATTATATTCTCTTTTTTAAAAAAAGAATTTGGAATATAATTCTTAATCATATTCCAAATCCCAATTGCATTTATGGTCGACTTATTTTTCTCGTTTATTTTTGAAATATTTAAATCATATTGGATTTGAAGGTTTAACCAATATTCAGCATCTATTTCCAAAGACTTTTCAATGAGGAGTGCTAAGTCAGCTGTTATTTTTCGTTTGCCTTTAATAATTTCGTTTAATTGAGAGTGTTGATAACCAATTTGGATTGCAAAATCTTTTTGGGTTATTTTTTTTGATTTTAATTCATCTAACAGCATTTCGCCTGGATGAATTGCCATGGCTGGTACTAGTGCATTGATGTTCATTATATTTTTTTGATAAGTTGGTTTTGTATAAATGAGTCTTATTGGTAGTGTTTGCTCAATTCTTCTATGTTAAGTATTACTATTTCGGATGGCTTATTTTCATTTGATATTTCTGAAAAAATTAAACGATACTGATCATTTACACGCACAGAACTTGTTCCTTTTTTATTTCCTTTAAGCTTTTCATAATGTAAACTACCTAATTGAAGAAGTGTTTCTATTCTAGGAGCAGACTGTAAGGCTTGCACAGTTTTTATGTACTGCTTTATTAAACTAGGATTAGATCGAAATTCTTTTTCCTTTATTTTTTTCCCTTAATATAAATCAATAAGTAATTGGGTTTCAAACGTGATTTCCATTAATCATTAAAGGGAATGTTTTTCAAATATATAAAATATTCACAAAATTGTGAATAAAATAAATTCGCTCAATCTTTCATTTCATCCAAATAAACCAAAATATCATCTGGAACTCCATTTATTCGGTTTTCGCTTCGTTTGTTTCCAAACCGAACGATGATCATATTTTTTGAAGGTATTGCAAACATATATTGTCCGCCTAGGCCTCTTGCGTACTTAACTTCTACACCATTTCTATTTATCAACCACCACTGATAACCATAATAATCTGTTGCTTTTCCTTCTTCATCAGGAAGCATAGTAGGGCTGAATGATGCTGCTAAATAACTTGAATCAACTATTTGTTCATTATTAAATTTCCCATTTTGCAAAATTAGCTTTCCGATTTTTGCTAAATCTCTTGCATTTGTATAAAAACAGCAATATGCTTTCTCATCTCCATTTTCATGGTCTAAACTCCATTGTGCAGATTTCTTCACATTCAACTTCGACCATATTTTTTCAGAAGCATATTCACTTAATGATTTCCCAGTTGCTGCAATTAAAATTAAACCCAGAATTTGAGTGTCGCCACTTTTGTATCTGCTAATATTTCCGGGTTTTTCAATCACTTTTAATTTTTTAATCATCCCTCTTAAATCAGTTCCATAATAAGCTTCAGTTGTATAATTAAATGGAGTGCTATAACTTTCCATAAAATCTAATCCAGAGGCCATTTGCAAAACATTTTTTATGGTAATTACAGATTTATCTCCTTTTCTAAACTCAGGTAAAAAATCTCCAACTAATTGATCTACAGATTTTATTTTCCCTTCATCTATTGCAATACCAATTAATAAACTTACAATACTTTTAGTAACTGAAAATGGATTGGATAAGGTGGTATCGGTGTAATTATCCCAATACTCTTCGTGTTGGATTGAATCATTTTTTATGACCAAAAAGGCAACAGATTCATTTCTTTCAAGGGTTCTTCTCAAGGAATCTGAAATCGGATTTTTATTATAATTAATTGCCTTTGCCCATTCTATACTTGAATTACCTGATTTAACTTCTCGTGTTTTAAATAAATTAATATCATCTATTCCAACTTGTTGATAAACTAACGCTTTATAAATATAAGTGGAATCCGTTACAAAAATTAAAACATTAGCAACAAGTAATACAAGCAGGAAACCAAGTAAAAATTTAATTCCGAAGGATAGGTTTGTCATAACTATTTATATAATTAAAATTAAAAAGTTGAGCAAGATGGTTTTTTAAAATTGATTTTATTTCATTCATATCAACCTGTTTACCAAGCTCGGCGGCCAACGATGTTACAGCTTTATCATCTATTCCGCAAGGAATAATATGCTTAAAATACGACAAATCAGTATTAACATTAAATGCGAACCCGTGCATAGTAATCCATCGGCTACACCGAATACCCATAGCGCAAATTTTTCTTGCTTTTTCCTGATTTTCAGGTTCTACCCACACACCTGTTAAACCAGCTATTCTGCCAGACTCAATTTGATAGTCTATTAAGGTAAGAATAATAGCTTCTTCCAGATATCTAAGGTATTTATGAATATCTGTAAAAAAATGATCTAAATCAAAAATCGGATACCCAACCAACTGGCCAGGACCATGATAAGTAATATCACCACCGCGATTTATTCTATAAAATTCAGCTTGTTTTTCTTTTAATTCAGAATCATCCAATAACAAATTATCGATTTTCCCGCTTTTTCCTAAGGTATAAACATGAGGATGTTCACAAAAAATTAGATGATTTTTAGTTTCAGTTTTAATCTCCTGATCTCTGTTAGCTGTTTTTAAAGCAACTGTATTCGAAAAAATCTCTTCTTGCTGTTCCCAAGCTTGTTGATAATTACAAATACCCCAATCCTGAAATTCTACATTTGCCATTTATTCAAATTTACTATTTTGAAATAAAATTACCTATTCAAATTAATAGCTTAAACAATAATAGCCAGAAAGTGTAAATCAATTTAAATATATAAGAATTAATCAAAATTTGTAGTTGTTAATTTGTTTATTAATTATTTTAATTTGCATTTTGAAATCTGCACAATTAAATTCTTATAAAAAGAATTTATTGTTCGAAATTATTTTTTTTAAATTATGAAAGATGTTTGTAATTAATAATTCCCGAGCATAACGTAGGAATAGATTTCTGTAAACAATTTTTTATTTTTTTGAAGCTAATCCGGCTTTCAGCTGTATCTTTTTTATTTTAATTGTATTTTAATGATAAAAAAGGATGTCGCTTCAATCCGGGCTAAGGTAAGATTTAAATTTTTTTCCTTATTCTTCTTGCACCCAGAAAGCTTAGATGAAAAATGCGGATCAAAAAAATCAGCGTTACGAAGTATCTGCGTCATCTGTGTTCAAATTGGAAAAAAAGAATAGCACGCGGATTACACAGATTAAAACCGCGGATCAAAAAAATTCCATTATACGAAATATGCGCCTTATGCGAATCTTATTTCAAACACAAACATTAGTTTAAAATTTGCAATCCTAACAGATTACAGATGAAATAAAATCAGCCTACAAAACTCAACAACTTAAAAAAAACTACATTTTAAAATTAATCTAGTTACTTAAACTAAATCCGTGTAAGCTGGTCTTTTTTCCGTGTTTCTAAAAGATTCCAAAAGCAAGTCAATCTTTTCTTCTGTCAGATTTTCATAATATTTTGCACCACATTGCATCATTGGAGCTGTTCCGCATGAGCCTAAACATTCAACTGTTTTTATGCTAAATAATCCATCAGCAGTTGTTTGTCCTTTTTTAATCTGAAGGTTTGATTCTAAATAAGAAATTATTTTCTCAACTCCTACCACCATGCAAGGTCCGGTATGGCAAACTTCTAACACAAATTTACCCATTGGTTTAAGATTAAACATGGAATAAAAACTGGCTACTTCATACACTTCAATGGGTTCAATTTGCAATATTTCTGCCACATAATCCATTGATTCTGGGCTTAACCAACCATCGAAATCAGCTTGTGCCATATGTAATAATGGAATTAAAGCAGATTTAGATTTTTCGGCAGGATATCTCTTCATTAATTCCTGAATCTCAGTGATCCGCTCAGGCGAAAATTGCTTTTTAATATTTGTGTTCATATATAAATCAGGCATCTAATTCGCCTGCAATAACATTTAAACTACTCATGGTTAAAATCGCATCTGATAATAATGATCCTACTGAAATATCGGCAAATGCTTGATAATTAATAAAACTTGGTCTTCTAAAATGCAAACGATAAGGCGATCGTCCACCATCTGTTACCATATAAAATCCTAGTTCTCCGTTTCCACCTTCCACAGCATGATAAACTTCTGATTTTGGATTTGGAACTTCTCCCATCACAATTTTAAAATGGAAAATCAATGCTTCCATGTTATTATAAACTTCTTCTTTTGGAGGTAAATAAAATTCCGGAACTTCTGCATGGAAAATGCCCTTTTGTTCTTTTTCCAATTTTTTCATCGCCTGCTCAATTAAACGTAGACTCTGCCAAACCTCTTCATTGCGAACAATAAAACGATCGTATGTGTCACCATTTGTTCCTACTGGAATTTCGAAATCAAAATCCTGGTAAGAAGAATAAGGTTCCATCGCTCTTACATCGTAATCTACTCCTGTAGCTCTTAGAATCGGCCCACTCCATCCATAATTTAAAGCATCTGCCGCCGAAACAGCTCCAACGCCAACACATCTATCAATAAATATTCTGTTTCTGTTAAATAAAGTTTCAAACTGTTTAAATACTGGAGGAAATTCTACTAAAAACTTATTGATTTTTGCAAAAGCAATGTCATTGAAATCTCGTTCAAAACCTCCTACTCTACCGAAATTTGTTGTTAGTCTTGCGCCACAAACCTCTTCGTAAATCTCATATATTTTTTCTCTTTCTTGAAAAAGGTATAAAAATCCAGAATATGCGCCTGAATCAACTCCAAGGATTCCATTACAAATTAAATGATCAGAAATTCTGCTTAACTCCATGATAATAACTCGGAGATAATCAACTCGCTTTGGAGTTTCAATTCCAAGCATTTTTTCTACTGTCAAATGCCAACCGATGTTATTAATTGGCGAAGAACAGTAGTTTAATCGATCAGTTAGCGGGGTTATTTGGTAAAAAGGTCTATGTTCAGCGATTTTTTCAAATGCTCTATGAATATATCCAATCGTCGAAACTGCACTTACAATTCGCTCCCCATCTATTTCAAGCACATTCTGAAAAACACCATGAGTTGCAGGATGTGTAGGGCCAAGATTTAAGGTAATCAGTTCGTCCTGTGGATCGTTATCCGACAATACCGGATGGTTTATTTCGCTCATATTATCGTCCAAAGAAATAATCTTTTTTATCAATTCTATTCGGGTCTTCTAGCGGATGCTCTTTTCTCATCGGAAACGCAACCATGTCGTCCACATTTAATATTCTTTTCAAATTTGGATGTCCAGTAAAAATAATTCCAAAGAAATCGTACGTTTCTCTTTCCATCCAGTTTGCAGCTTTAAACAAATTTGTTGCAGTTGGTATTTCAGGATTTTCTTCGTTTAAAAATACTTTTATTCGTATCCTTTTATTGAATTGCAGACTATGAACATGGTAAATTACCCCTAATTGTAAATTATTTTCAGGATAATGAATACCGCAGATGTCCGTTAAGTATTGAAATTTAAGTTCGGGAGTTGAATATAGAAAATGTAAAATCGGTAGGATGGTTTCAGTATCCGTTTCCAATGTTAACAAATTATAAGGCTCAGTAATGTTAACTAATTTATCGCCAAAATTTGCTTGTAGCTTTTCTAATAATTCCTGATTTTCCATGAATAATTTATTGAATATTATACAAAGACATCAAGTTTTGATACTCTTCTGAATCTCTTCTACGCGTTGATTCTGATCTAACTAAATCTTGAATTCGGTTGAAACCATCTATAATTCCTTCAGGTCTTGGCGGGCATCCTGGTACATAAACATCAACTGGAATTATCTCATCAATTCCTTGCAAAACGCTATATGTATCAAAAATTCCACCGCTTGATGCACATGCACCTACAGCCATTACCCATCTTGGTTCAGCCATTTGAATATAAACCTGACGTAAAACTGGCGCCATTTTTTTAGCGATTGTTCCCATTACCATCAGCAAATCTGCCTGGCGAGGTGAAAAACTATTTCGCTCTGAACCAAATCGTGCTAAATCATAGTGGGAACCTAATGTGGCCATAAATTCTATTCCGCAACAAGAAGTTGCAAAAGGCAATGGCCATAAGGAATGAGATCGAGCTAAACCAACCACCTCATCAAGTTTTGTTGCAAAAAAACCAGAGCCTTCCACTCCTGAAGGAGCTGCAACTACGTTTACTGTACTCATTATTTTTTATTTAGAGCTGCATATTAAATACAACATGTAATATTATAACAAAAAAAACCGATAAAGTTTCTCAATAATTATTTAGACTTTATCTAGTTATTCCCAATCCAATGCACCTTTTTTGAGAATGTAAACAAAGCCAAGAAGTAATAAACCCATGAAAACAAACATTTCCATTAAGCCTTGAACTCCATATTCTCTGAAATTAACTGCCCAAGGGTACATAAATATCACCTCAACATCAAACAAAACAAATAAAATGGCCACTAAAAAATATTTAATAGAAAATGGCTGTCTTGCGTTTCCAATAGATTCTATTCCAGATTCAAAGGGAATCAATTTATCCGTTCCTTTTCTTTTAGGTCCAATAGCATGAGTTACAAACATAGAAATAACTACAAATCCTAAAGCAACCGCTATTTGTATTGCAATGGGTAAAAAATTCGATGGTAAGCTTGGTAATTCCTGCATATTCAAAATTTGTCAAATCTACAAAACCTCTGCTATTTATTTAACCTTGAAAAAAAAGATCGAAATTATTTCCGATCTTTCTCAGTTAATTAAAGTTGCTTTAAAACTTCGGTGGCTTGTTTATTTGCCGGATCAATATCTTTTACTTTTTGCCAAAATGTTCGGGCTTTTGCATTGTCTTTTTGCAAAAAATAATAATAGCCCATGTATGAGTTTGCTTCTACCAATTCATTTTTGTTTTTAGTTGGTGTTGCTGGGTCATAATTTACTAATTCTAAGAATTTTTCATAAAATGGTTTTGACAGTCCTTTTTTAGAATCCATATCCATTTTAGAATTTATTCGTGCCCGATATAAGTAAGCAGTTGGAAAATTTGGCTGAACTCGATTTAACGTCGCAAATGCAGAATCAGATTTTTCAAATTCTTGATTTAAGTATAATGAACGACCATAATAGAAATAATCAATGGTAGTAGCTTTCTTATTATCAATTTTTTTCTGATAAGATGCTGCTGATTTAGAAAAGTTTTTCATTTTGTAGTACGCAGATCCAAGCTCGCTATACGAGTCGAGGTTAGTTGTATCCTGAGCAACTGCCTTTTCTAAATTTTGAATTCCTAAAGAATCCTGACCTGACTTTATTTGAAGTTTTCCTAGATATTCATAATCGCTTCCAATAATTTTGTTGCTTGGTGCAATAGTAAATAATTTATTAATCGCCATTAATCCACTTGGATATTCTTCTGTTTCATAAGCTGAATATGCAAGCAAGCGATATAATACATATTTAGAACTATCTTTTTGCATCAACTGATTTATTTCTGAAACCGCAGATTTATAATCTTTCGTTAAAAATAAAAAGGAAGCATAACGAGATCTGGTATCAAACGAGTTATCAGTCATGTCGACATACTTCTTATAATTTTCAATCGCTTTATCATACTTTCCCTGACTGTACCATAATTCTCCTAGCTCGCGGTAAGCAGGTGCATAATTAGGGTCTAGCGCAATTGCTTTATCAATAGATTCTTGAGACGCTTGATAATTTAAAGCTCGTTTGTAAACCTGCCCGATTCTAAGATTTACTTTTGGTAAATTTTTATTAATCGCGAACGCTTTATCGTAATTCAGAATTGCTTCTGATCCCATATTTTTCTCTAAATATACATCACCAATTGCAGTATACAATTCCGGACTTTTAGCATTTAATTTTAAAGCTCGATTTAGATAAAGCAAAGCTTGTTCCGAATTTTTCTTTGAATATGCTTCACCAATATATAACAAAGTGTAAAAGTCTTTTGCACCTCCAAGTGTAACCGCCTTTTCAAAATTTAGTTTAGCGACCGCATCATCTCCTTTTTTCAAATCAATTTTTCCTAAACCAATATAGCTATACGGATGTAATGAATTTGCGGCAATTCCTTTATCAAAAGCTATTTTTGCTGAATCATCATCATCATTTTTCAAGTAAATATCTCCTAAAAAATAATAATTAGGAGCATCTGTCGGCTTTGCCGAAATCAAACTTTGGAATATTGATTTAGCTTTTGCATACTTCTCCACCTGTACAGCCTGCATGCCATCTGTCGCAGTTTGCGCAAAAGCAGATGAGCCAATAATTAATAACGTAAACAGATTAAACAACCTTTTCATACTCTCTTTTTTTACTTATTTTTAATTGTTAAAATTTAACTCGCGACTTGGCATGGTTGCAGGCATAAGCCCACCTTTCAAAAATATGCGTTGCCCTCGTTCACCACCCATGAAAGATGCAAATCCCGTACCTAATCCAGTTCTTGATTCTTTACTGATAACATAAACGTTTCTAATAAATGGATAATTCCCTTCTCGTAAATCTCCTTGGGATGGTTTATAATACGTTAGGTTTCCTTTATCAGTAGAAACAGATGACGAAATGGCCAATACTTTTATTCGAGATAAATAATCTTCTGAAGTAGAATCTCCGCTATCACTAATCCAATTTGCACCAATTAAACCAATTGCATTTTTATTTTTTTCAATAAAAGATACAACCTCCGACGTTGTATTTGCTGCATAAACATTGGTGTTACTCAATGCTTTTTCACCCAATTTTTCTTTCAAATATCGCGCAGTTCCTGAAGCTGGATTATCTATTACAAGCGTGACTGGTCCACTGTTTCCAGTCGAAAATTTCCAGTCAGTAATTTCGCCATTTAGAATTTTGGCTAAATTTTGATAGGTTATTGAAGTATCCTGTTGATTGTTATTAATCAGAAATGCAATGCCATCGGTAGCCATAATATTTGTTTTTACGCTGAGCTTAGATTGCGCAAAAAAGTTAAACTCCTCTTTGTTCAAATCACGTAGAGCAATAATCAAACGGGTAGTATCATTCATAAATGAATTAAATATTTCTTGTTCCGATGATGATTTTAATGAAAATTGAGCTCGAGGATATATGCTTGTGAATACATCAATCTGTGCCTCAATAATTGGTTTTATGTTTTCGTCACAAGCAATTGCAATACTTCCGGTATTAGCTGTATCCAACTTTTTTTCTGAATTGTTACATGCGTAAAAGCTTGAAAACAAAATTAATAATACACTGCAAACTATTAGTTTCAACTTCATTCTTTAGTATAAATAGTGTAAACCCGATAAAATCTGAAAATTGCATATAACGCCAGAAAGACTCCCGCTAAAATCTTTTGCATCGGTGTAAACTGAGATAAAAATGGTGGATAAAAAATAAAAAGCAATCCTAAAATTAAGTATACGATGCCCATTACTAAGCCCATAATTATTTGAGCTCGCATTATAGGTGTTTTAGTATAATCCTGCATGTTTTATAAAACTATTGAAATTAGGTTTTAGTATGGTATTATTATTTTTGCAATTGATTTTACTGGTTTTCCAAATTCAAATGCAGGGTTCCAAGCTGGCATTTCACTTATTATTTGTAATGCATTTCTATCAATAATATCCGATATTCCTTTTACGATATATGGATAACTTACTATACCATATTTATCTATTTGTACAGAAACGATGATAAAGCCATCTGTATTAAAAGTAAAATTTTGTTTTCGTTCATTAATAAATCTATCCATTTCCACTTTTCCACCTTTAAATTCAGCCTCAATCTCTGGATTGAAAACAATAGCATTTTCATTTCTAGAAAAACTAGCATTCGAAAAAACGATAAAAACAATGGAAGCAACTGAAATAATAGAAACAAACAAAACCCTTAAATTCACAGCGTAAAGAAAACAAAATAATATTTCTGTTTTAACTAAAAGTTGAGCAAAAAAAACCCAGACCAAGCCGGGTTCTTTCATGCAAAAATAAATCTATTGTAATTTAAAACTAACTGGAATCGTATATTGAACTTTAACCGTTTGACCATTTTGCTTGCCTGGAGTCCATGTAGGCATATTTCTTATAACCCGCATTGCTTCTTCGTCTAAACTTTTATTTACTCCACGCTCAATTTTTACATTAATTGGTTTACCATCTTTATCAATTACAAAATTGATGTATACCGTTCCGCTAATATTATTCTCTCTGGCAAAAGCTGGATATTTTACGTTTTTACCAATATACTTATTGAGTTCATCTTGCCCACCTGGAAACTCTGGCATTATTTCAGCAAAATCTACTACTTTATCAATTGGAACGGTCGTTACAAGTCCAGTACTTACATTTGGCGGGTAGCCATCTGGATTGTCTCCTGGTTCTCCCTGTGTCACAACTCCTGGGGTATTGATTTTAACATCTTCAATAGGCGGCAAATCTTCATTCGGTACATTATCATCTTTAACAATTACTGGAGGTACAAATTTAATAGTCGATTTTAATTTTGAAGGAGTTTCAACAGCTGGTGGTAATGGTTTAATAATGTCAATAGATGGTGGTGGCGCTATGGTTATCGTTGGATTATATTTTACCAACACATCAGGAATTATTTTTCCAGATATTAAATTGACAATAAGTGGAGCAGTAACAGCGAATGAAAAAAGTAAAATGGCAAATAGAATTCCTAAAGCAGAATTCTTGGCAAATTCTTTTCTTAATTGATAGGCTCCATACTCCTGATTTCTGTTTGCAAAAATGAGATTTACCCATTCTTTTTCATTCAAATCTAATTTAGTTGCCATGGTTTTTAAAGATTAGAGTTAGGATTTTAACACAATTTTTGTGTTTTGTAACATTAACGTTAGCTAATTTCTAAATATTGTTTGCAGTTATTTAATCAAGAAAACAGAAAGTTATGTCTTTTAAAATCCAGCAATTTTTATTAGAATGAAAAAGGTTATAACAACCAGAAAATTATCTCTCATAAATTTTGGAGCATAAAAAAACCCGAAAAAGTTCGGGTTTTTGAAATATCATTGAAAACTTTATTGCAATTTAAATTTAACTGGGAACGTATATTGAACTCGAGCAGGTCTTCCATTCTGCTTACCTGGAGCCCAGGCAGGCATACTTTTTATCACACGTACTGCTTCTTCTTCCAATCCTCCACCTAATCCACCGCGCTTTACTTTTACATCGATTGGTTTACCTTCCTGATCTATTATAAAATCAATATAAACTGTTCCGGTAATTCCGTTTTCACGTGCAATTGCTGGATATTTTACATTTTTTTGAATGTAGGCAACAAAGGCCGCATCTCCGCCGGGAAAAGTTGGCATTTGCTCAACACTTAAAAAAACCTGGTTTGGATCACCTAATACTTCACCTGTTTCCTGCACCAAACTTTCATCAATTCCTTCTGGATCGCCCTCTTCAGTTTTTACTCCAGCATCGGCCTCTTTCAATTCTTCTACAGTTGGAGGTGGTTCATCAGGTACATCCTCATCTTTTGTTATCACCGGAGGTACAAATTTAATGGTTGTCTTAAGCGGTGGTGGTGGTTCAACTGGTGGTGGTGGTGGTTTCGTTTCATCAATAGGGGGCGGTTCAATCAAATTTACTTCGGTACTCACCACTGCTACTGCATCCTGATCTGCCATACCTGACAATAATTTTACGATTAATGGAGCACTTACTGCCAATGAAAATAATACCACGGCGAAAACTATTCCCAGAATAGAGTTTTTTGCAAACTCTTTTCTTAATTGATATGCTCCATACTCTTTATTTCGCTCTTCAAAAACTAGGTCTACCCAAGCTTCTTCATTCAAATCTAATTTAGCTGCCATTTTTTTTAGGATAAAGGTGTAGATTTTAACATTTCAACTTCTACCGGAGTGATATCAACGATTGCATACCTACCAATATTACAAATAGCCATTTCATCTAATATATCTACCAAATTTTTATATTTTGATTCATCATCAGCTTTTATAATTACGATCAAACCGTTTTTAAATGATTGTATTCTGCCTACATTTTTCTTGTATTCAACCTCATTTATTTCGCGGCTTTCGTATTTTGCTTTGTAAAACGGAATCGAATCAACTGATGCGTTTCTCAATCTGTTTTCGCGAATCAAAGTTTTACGAATACCCGATTTTGAGTAGGTAGTAACTTGAGGTATACCAGGTTCACCGGTAACACCATCTACAAAATAGTAAACAATTTTATCGTCTTTAGTTAAAAGCAAAGTAATTGTTTGCGATGCTTTTATTTTTTGCTGCTCTTCTGGAGGTAACTCTTCCTTAACTGGCATATTAATTTCCATGGTTTGTGGCTTATTCATGGAGGTTGTAAGCATAAAAAAAGTAATAAGCAAGAATCCAAGATCAACCATGGGAGTAAAATCTACCCGAGTTGATTGCTTTTTCGATCGTACTTTATCACCTTTTTTGTGTCCACCACCGCCGCCACCTTCTATATCTGCCATTGTTTATGTTTTAAACTATGTGTTATTGATTAGCACTTTCCATGCTTGTTATAAAATTAAATCGGTTCACTTTACGTTCCTGTAACGTTGCAATTACTTGTTTTACAACTGGATAATTTGAATCCTTATCGCCTTTTACCGCTACTCGAACATCATTGTTAGCCAATCTAGTCTGCCAAATCCAATCACTTAATTCGTTTTTTGCTGAATCGCTTGGAATGCCAGGTTGAGGAAACTTTGATCTAGCTTCTCCTTCTGTTGCTAGATATTGTTTAAGATTAGCAATAGGTACTCCAAATTGTTCAATAAGCGAAAATTGCTTTATCTCTTCAGGTGTAAAAGTGATCTGATATTGCTTACCCATTTCTACTAAAACTTTCGCCCGAACTGGTTGTCCATCAGATCCGAAAAATACTCTTCCGTCTTTACTAATAGAAATCAACATAATATCTGATTCTGGTAATTTTATTTCTGAAATGGATGAAGGGGTATCGACCAAAACCGGTTCTTCGGGTTTGAATTTTGTTGCCAACATAAAAAAGGTAAGCAGCAAAAATGCAACGTCCGTCATTGCGGTCATATCAACATAAGTACTCTTTCGAGGAACTTTTACTTTCGACATGCTTTTCTTTTGTTTTTAATGTATTTAAATTATGATAACAGGCAATTAGTCTTTGTGACGAGCAGCAAAAGTTTGAATAATGCTGTATCCTGCTTCATCAATTGCATAGGTTATTTTATCAATTTTGCTTGTAAACACATTGTACATAATAATTGCAACAGCCGAATTACCTATTCCTAATGCAGTATTAATTAATGCTTCCGAAATACCATTAGCCAAACCAACTGAATCTGAAGAACCAGCAGAAGCCAATGCCGAGAATGCCTTAATCATACCTAAAACGGTTCCTAACAAAGCAATAAGAGTAGAAACTGAAGCCATGGTTGCAATTACCACTAAATTTTGCTCCAACATTGGCAATTCTAATGTGGTTGATTCTTCTACTTCTTTTTGAATAGCTAATAGTTTTTGCTCCTTATTTAAAGTCGGATCATTTTCTACTTCTTTATATCTTTTCAAAGTAGATTTTACCACATTCGCTACCGAACCCTTTTGCTTATCGCATTCTGCCAAAGCTGCTTCTACATTACCAGCATTTAAGTGATTTCGTACTTTAGAAACAAAAACTTGAACCGAACCAGTACCAGTAGCTTTAGAAATAGTTAGAAAACGCTCAATTGAAAACGTGATCAACATAATTACTAAGGATAATAAAATTGGAACGATAAATCCGCCTTTATAAATTAAGCCTAAAACGTGACCCGCTCCCTCGGCAACTGGATGATTTTTTGTGTCGCCACCTTCAAAGTTTGAAGAATTACCCATTACGAAATAGTAAATCAAAATTCCTACTACTACTGATAAAGGGATAACCAATGAGGCAAAAGAAGAACTCATTGCTCCTTTGTTTTCATTTTTAGGTGTTGGTGCTGTTTGTGCCATTTTTTTAATTTGAGAATTGGTTTTATTAAATAAGTGAGTACTGTGTTATCTGTTGTTTTAAAACTTGTAGAGGGCAAAAATATAATAATTAGACAAATTACAAAGTTTTAAAGTATTTATTAACAAAAGCATAATATTAGGTAATAAACGTTTGTTACAACAAATATTATGTTGATAACTACTAAAATGCCCAAACTTCTGATAATCAGTAATAGAAAATCTAAAATATGTGATTTATCAAGATGGAATTGAAAATCACAAAGAAAAAAAAAATCAAATTCTGACCAATTAATTAACGACACCAATTAGTAAACTCGAAAATTTAAGCATAAAAAAAGGCATTCTTGAAATAAGAATGCCTTTTTAAACTCAATAAATTATACTGTTTGTGCTACCAAAGGTGCTGCAGAAAGAATCTCATCGCTTGCACCATCTGCAAATTGGGTGAAGTTTTTTACAAAAGCTGCTGCCAATTCATTGGCTTTGCTATCATAAGCGTTTTTGTCGTTCCAGGTTGCACGAGGATTTAATAATTCAGCCGGAACATTCGGACAAGTAGTTGGAATTTGAATTCCAAAAACTGGATGTTTTTCATAAGAAACTGAATCCAGTTCTCCTTTTAATGCTGCCGAAATCATTGCTCTGGTATAAGAAAGCTTCATTCGAGTTCCAGTTCCGTAAACTCCGCCGGTCCAGCCGGTATTTATTAACCATACATTTATGGTGGTTGCTTTTAATTTTTGGCCAAGCAAATCGGCATATTTTGTTGGATGTAAGGGCAAAAATGCTTTACCAAAACAAGCTGAAAAAGTTGTTTGTGGCTCTGTTACTCCTGCTTCTGTACCGGCTACTTTTGCGGTATAACCCGAAATAAAATGATACATAGCTTGGCCAGGATTCAATTTTGAAATGGGTGGTAAAACACCAAAAGCATCAGCTGTAAGGAAAAATATATTTTTTGGAGTATCTGCCACAGAAGGCACTATTGCATGGTCAATATAATTGATTGGATATGCAACACGTGTATTTTCAGTTTTTTCGGTATTCGTAAAATCTACTGTATTCGTATCCGGAAAGAAGTTGATGTTTTCTAATAATGAACCGAATTTTATTGCTTTAAAAATTTGTGGCTCTTTTTCTTCAGTTAAGTCAATGCATTTTGCATAACAGCCACCTTCAAAATTAAATACAGAATTTTCTGCCCAGCCATGTTCATCATCACCAATTAAGGCTCTTTCAGGATCTGCAGATAATGTTGTTTTTCCGGTTCCAGATAAGCCGAAAAATATAGCGGTATCCCCATTTTTACCAACATTGGCAGAGCAATGCATGGATAAAGTTTTTCGAGTATGAGGCAAAATAAAGTTTAACGCAGAAAAAATTCCTTTTTTAATTTCTCCTGTATAACCCGAGCCACCAATCAATATTATTTTTTTGGTAAAATTTAAAAGCGTGAAATTATGCTGGCGAGTTCCATCAATTGCTGGATCGGCCAAAAAACCTGGAACGGCTAAGATTTTCCATTCAGCTTCAAAATTTTGTACTTCTTCGGCTGTAGGTCTTAGGAAAAGATTATTTGAGAATAAATTCTGGTAAGCAGTTTCAGTAACAACTCGAATAGTTAATTTAAAACTCGAATCAGCACACGCATACGCATCGCGAACAAATACCTCTCTGCCAGCTAAATATGCAGCAACCCGGTTATATAATTTGTCAAAATTTTCAGGCGAAAATCTGAAATTTACATCTCCCCACCAAACCGAATCTTTTGTAATTTCATCTTCAACAATAAAGCGATCTTTAGGCGAACGACCGGTAAATTCGCCCGTATCAACTGCCAAAGCTCCATTATCTGCAAGGGTACCTTCACCTCTTATTATTGCTTCTTCTACTAGCGATGCAGGGGTTAAATTCCAAAACGCAGCAGCTACATTTGTTAGTCCCATATCAGCAATTGTTGCTTTTGGCGACTTCAAACCAAATTCATTCATACTTTTTTCTTTAGGTTAATTTTGAAAATTTTAGGTTGTCAAAGGTAAATAAAGAATTGTTATAAAGTAAAAAGGTATTATATAGAATTTCTATCCGCCATGACGAATTGTTTTGTAGCCAGCCTGTTGCAACAAAATTATTATTTTATCTCTAAAATCGCCTTGAATCAATATTTCACGATCTTTTACCGAGCCACCTACGCCGCATTTAGTTTTCAACATTTTTCCTAAAATTTCAATGTCTCCAGTTTTTCCGGTAAATCCGGCAACTAGGGTAACTACCTTTCCACCTCTTTGCTTTTTATCAAGGCTTACATATAGTTTTTGTTTATCTGGCAAACTTGAAATTTCCTTATCGTCCTCTGGCTTTTCAAACTCAAAATCAGGATTGGTTGAATACATAATTCCTGAACGGGTTTCTTTATTTTTTTTCATCTTTTGTACTATTTAATGAGTTTATTACTTTATTAATATCTTAAAAATTTAATTTCAAAGAATGTTTAATTTATTTTTATCTCATTAAAAGAGTTTAATTTCAAATTGATAATAAAAGATTGGGCTTACCCCAAAAAAATGGGGTCGGGCTTTCAGCTATATCTTTTTTGCGGTTGGTTAAGCGAATATTGAAAATTTTGTACAGCAAAAAAGGATGACGCTTCAATCCCTAAGCCTAGATCCGATGTTTTATTATCGAAAAATCTTTTTGAAAAAATTCTTATAAACTCAAGCAGCAGCTACGCTCAACGAAGAAGGATCAATTTTATAATTGAGTTGAATTCCCATTTGTAAAGGTTCTCCATCAATATGAACCGCTCCTTTATCCTTTCGCATTATTTTAATTTCTTTCCCTTTTAAAATTTCTACATGAGGGGAATGATGTGCAGTTTTTGAAAAAAGCCGGAATGCTAGTTCTGGAAAATCGAACCATTTGAAAGGTTTTATAATGCAAACATCCAATAATCCATCTTCAATTTCAGCTGTTGGAGCTACGTGTGCATTATTTCCCCATTGGGTTGAATTAGCAACAGCGATTAAAAACGCTTCGCGATCAATTTCTTTTCCATCAATAGTTATCGAATAAGCTGATGATTTGAAACTGCTTAATTCTTTCAATGTTGTGGTAATATAGCCTTGAAAACCTCGACCTTTTAAAGCAGCAAACTGCAAACTTATGTGAGCATCAAAACCAACTCCCGACATATTGAAGAATTTTTTATCATTCAAGGATGCAGTATCAATCATTTTTATGTTGTAGTCATTCAATAATCTAATGGCTTTATCAATATTCATCGGAATGTCCAAATGTCTGGCTAATCCGTTGCCACTACCAAAAGGCACTATGCCTAATATTGCCTCAGAGCCCATTACTGCAGTCGCTACTTCGTTCACTGTTCCATCTCCGCCCACAGCAACTATTAGTTTAAACCCATCTTCAAGACCTTTAAACGCAAGTATTTTCGCATGGCCAATATTTTCACTAAAAACAAATTCTGGATCAAATAATGTTTTGTCAAGATTTCTGTCAACCGCATTTTTAAAATTTAACTTTGAACGACCCCCGGCAATCGGATTGATGATAAAAAGAATTTTATGTTTAGCATGTATTTTCTGCATTATTTAATTTTTTATAATTATGAATTAATGTGAAATCAAACTTTGATCCATTCGTTTTCAAGAAGATGTAAAATCCTTTATAACTTGTTTGCGAAAGTAATACTTCAAACAATTACAAAGAAGTAAAAGAGATGTGATAAATCTTTTTATTTTTGCGCTTTATTAAAAACCGTTGGATTGATTTTTTTGATTGCAACCACGTTAAAAAGTGCTAATTACAATCTTTTCTGATTTCAGAATCTTGATCTGGGGTTTACCTTTGAACCTTTTTATTAATTATTAACATACTATGGCTTATTTATTTACTTCCGAATCGGTATCGGAAGGGCATCCAGACAAGGTTGCAGATCAGATTTCGGATGCATTGATTGACAATTTTCTTGCTTTCGACCCAAGTTCAAAAGTTGCATGCGAAACGCTGGTAACTACCGGACAAGTGATTTTGGCTGGAGAAGTGAAATCAAAAACATACTTAGATGTGCAGCACATTGCTCGTCAAGTGATCAAAAAAATTGGATATACTAAAAGTGAATACATGTTTGATGCAAATTCATGTGGTATTTTATCAGCCATACACGAACAAAGTGGCGATATAAATCAAGGAGTGGAACGTTCGAACCCAGAAGAGCAGGGAGCTGGTGACCAAGGAATGATGTTTGGCTATGCCACGCGAGAAACAGATAACTATATGCCACTTGCTTTAGATCTTTCGCATAAAATATTGATTGAACTGGCTGCTTTACGAAGAGAAAATAACGAAATACAATATTTACGTCCGGATGCAAAATCGCAAGTTACGATTGAATACAGCGACGAAAATAAACCCGTTCGGATTGATGCAATTGTACTTTCTACTCAACATGATGATTTCGATAAAAATGACGAAAGCATGTTGAGCAAAATAAAATCTGATATTATTAACATTTTAATTCCTAGAGTAAAATCGAAGTTAAAACCAGATTTACAGGCATTATTTAACGACAAAATTATTTACCACATTAATCCAACTGGAAAGTTTGTCATCGGCGGACCACATGGCGATACTGGCTTAACGGGTAGAAAAATAATTGTTGACACCTACGGTGGAAAAGGTGCACATGGAGGTGGAGCATTTTCTGGAAAAGATCCATCGAAAGTTGACAGATCGGCGGCATATGCAACCCGCCACATTGCTAAAAATTTAGTTGCGGCTGGAGTATGCGACGAAGTTTTGGTTCAAGTATCTTATGCAATTGGAGTTGCTAAACCTATGGGAATTTATATTAACACTTACGGAACTAGCAAAATATCTCTGAGCGATGGAGAGATTTCAAAAAAAGTTGAAGAACTATTCGATTTACGACCTTACTTTATCGAAAAGAATTTAAAACTAAGAAGTCCAATTTATAGTGAAACTGCTGCTTATGGACACATGGGTAGAGAGTATCAACAGGTAACAAAAAGTTTTACTGATCCATCTGGTAAAACCATTCACTTAGATGTAGAATTGTTTACCTGGGAAAAACTAGATCGAGTTGATGATGTGAAAAAGGCGTTTGGGATTTAAAAACCGGTTTTTATGATTTGAAAAAAGCAACTAAGGGTTGCTTTTTTTATTTTAATATAGTTTTAAATTTTATTCAGATTGCACAAGTATTTATAGGTAATAACATTGGTTGAGCCCTTTCAACTAATGTTTTCATTTTTTTTTTGTATAAAAGTTTTTGTTTTTGATCATTATAGGTGTACCATAAATCCATTAAATCAGAAGGGCTCGCTTTGTAAATAGTACATAACCTCATGATAGATAATACATTCATATTTTCTCCAGACTCCCAGCGAGAATAAACGCTAAATGATAAGCCATTGGCTTTTGTGAATGAGTCGATAGATTGATAGCCTATCCCAAACCTAATTTCACGGAGTATGAAACCAAAATTGCTTAATAATTCTTTTTCGTTTCGATTGGCAGGAATACGGGGCAAAATATTAATTTTTTGCAAATAGTTCTAATTTATTTTTACAATTCAAAATTTATTTTATTTTTGTACTATATATGGTACAAAATAATCGTAGGTTTGAAGGTTTCATTTTAGAGTATTAGTTTTAAAAAAAATTAACGCCATGAAAAACTTTTCTATTTCTAAAATTTTTGTTTGTTTATTATTGACACTTTTCGTTTTCAAGGTTAAAGCACAAAATCCGATAGGAGATGCGAATGCCGAGTTAAGAAAATTGTTTGCTAATACTTTTCCTGCTGTATCCAACACCCGCTCATTTCTTTAAGACATGGCTGCGCATATGGTTGACAGTTCCTTTTTCAATAACTATAATACAAATGTAGGATCAACTGATAACTGGTATTTGCTATATTCTGAAATGCGAAATATGGCTTATGATACTACTCAATTTATTACAGATGAAAATCTTTTTGAAAGTGTAACCAAAAATGCTTTGAAAGATACGATTCCATTAGGATTAATGGCTTATGATTTTTATACACTTGAACCTAATGCTCTAATTACCAATACTTATTTTAATTTTGATACTATTAATGATATATTGACAGACAAATTTCCTAGACCAGCAGGTCCATGCGGGTTAGGGCCATATTGTAATAATACTCTATTTGCTGGTAGTCCAATGATTAGAGATTCGAAGTACAGCACGGTAAACTTTAAATTCTCTCCAGAAAATTTTCTACGAGATAATTATCAATTTTCAATCGAACAAAATTTAGGGGTTGATTTTGGAGATGGAACAGGGTGGCATACAATTGATCCATTTGTTACCACTACCATAAATATTAAATATAAAGCAGCAGGAAAATATCAAGTTAAATTTACATTATTAAATGGCGGAAGTCCAAATCCAAATTATTTATCTATCAGCACCATTACTATTATGCAGGTAAATCAATATATTGAACCTGACTACACTATAGATTTAGAAGGTATAAGTGTTGGTGTATTTGAGGGTTGCAACCCAGATGGAATAAATAGAGCCTTAATTTATCTGGAAGCTTTTGATCCTTTAGATTTTGACAAAACCTTTGGTTTAAGCAATGATCCATCTGAGGTTTATAGTAATATCATTAGAAATAATGAATTGGATGAATTAAAACGTTATGGATATAGTTTTTATGTAGTTAACTGGGATAATAGTAGAATTGACATTAGAGATAACGCTAATTATGTCATTAATTTAATTAATTATTTAAAATCCACCATACCTGGAGATGAACAATTTGTAATGGCAGGAGAAAGTATGGGAGGTTTGGTTGCTAGATACGCTCTAACTAAGATGGAATACGATGGTGAAGATCATCGAACTCGCTTGATGATTACGATAGATTCTCCACATGGAGGTGCAAACATGCCGCTTTCATTTCAACATTTATATCGAGATGTTTTCGATGCAACAATAGGTAGTAAACCATTTCAAAAATTAATTGGTATGACAAGTAGGCAGATTGGTACTGCATTAAACGTTTTTCTTGATTCTAAAGCTGCAAGGCAAATGCTAATTTATCATGTAAATGGCGAAAGTATAAATAGTGCTGGAATATCAACTTATACCGGAGATAAAGCAAAAGATATTTTTTTTGCTGATCTAGCTTCAATAGGAAATTATCCGAAATATTGTAAAAATTTAGCCACTACCAATGGCTCTATGAGTGGAGATAAACAAACCCGCGCGTATGATGAAACAGATAGGATTGCTGGTGACAAATTGTTCGATTTTAAAGGAGAAATTTATTATAGAATATTATGGTTTAAAATACTTTTAATAAAATCTGAACTAGATCTTCGAACAAATTTTAACGGTCAGATTTACAAGTTTACTGCCGGAAATAATAAAATTAAAATAAAGCTTAAGTGGTTTAAAGTAAAAATAAACGTGGTTTATAATCCTTGGTTTACAAGAAGCAAAAATGCACAAGTAAAGGATTTCTGTGTAAACTCAGGCGGTGTATATCAATTAGGATTACAGCCAAAAGCTTATAGCAATGACTACACTTATGATATTGGAATTTTTCAGGTGACTTCAAATAATAATGGAGATGGACTTTTTAGTTTGGACGCACAAGTTACAACTGGTTGGGTTTCATCACTAAACGTTGCAGCGTCAATTTATTCAGATGGTTTTCATTTTAATTTTATTCCAGTTCAATCTGCATTAGATATTCAAAATTTTCCAAATAATCCTTTAGATATAGATTTAACCCGTATTTCTATTCAAGATTTAATGTCAATAACTCCATTTGATGTGGTGATTGGAAATAATAATGTTGACTATATAGATACAGTTGTTGACGACGGTCATAATATATACTATTATTATTTCTATAAAAATTATACTCATTTATATTTGAGAAATGATAATTTAAATAAATCCTTGAATACTTGTAGCGTAGATAAATTTTTAATTAATACTGAAATTGGGGATGACGAACTTTGGATTAATAACTTACAATTAAACAGAACAGCCTCATTCCGATCTGCTTACGATATTAATATTGATCAAAATCCTTATTTTAAAAGACAATCTTTTTCATCATCATTAGAAAGACCAGTATGCTATTCTAAGGAAAATTTGTTTTTTACTTTAGGGGGCAACACTGAATTTATTTATGAAAGTTCATTTAATTTAAATCAACCTATTACTGGTAGTTACTCAACTACTCAAATTCGTTTTTCTCCATGTTGTAATCTTCAATTACCTAGGGAAACATTATTAATCGATAATTCCCAATTGTCAACCATACTTCTTTATCCAAATCCATCAGAAAATCTTGAAAATATCAAGATAAAAACAAATACAAAAGATGAAAATATAATTGTTACTGTTTATGATTTAACTGGTAAATTACTAGCATCTCAATCGGTACCAAATAAAGGTGTTTTAGAATTATCTTCCTTTAAAATTAATCTTAATCCTGGCATGTACCTTATAAAATTAATATCGAAAACTTTAACCGAAACACAAACTTTTATAATTCAATAATATGAAAACTAAATTATTTTTATTCTTTTTAATAACTGCCCTGGTAATTAATGGTTGCAAACCTGAATTTGAACAATCTATAATAGCTGGCAATTACTACTCCGATTGCTTTAGTGAATCGCCACTGAAAAACAGAAAGTTAACACTAATTTATTACACTAGTAGAAATAGGCTGGGAGGAGTAATTGCTGAAACTACAACCGATGCAAATGGATATTTTAAATTTATTTATGAAAAAAAGGACAAATATTACAAAATTAAAATAGAAGATTTTGATCCTGTTTTAAATGGAAAAACAATTGTCGAAAGTATGTCGAAATTTCCCGATAGAACTAAAATGAAAGTTTATTATCAAAATCAAGGAAAATTAATTTATACCACAAATTTTAAAAATACCTACACCAATGACGACACGCTCTATTATACATATCCATCAACAGTTGGAACTTTTGCTCGCGTAGGACCATTTGAAAAAAATCAAAAGATTGATAGCTTATTATTTGGTTTAGAAGGTTCAGGTTTTAAAATGGTTTGGGGAATTGGGTATGCAGATTTTAGGAAAAATTTTCAATCGTATGATTGCTATCGGTGCATTCCAATAGAAAACGTAGCATGTGGAGAGCGAACTATTATAAAAATGACAGAATAAATTTTTTGTTGAAATGTTAGAAATGAAAACAAAAATTTTAGTAATCATTTGTAGTGTACTCATAAGTTTAAATGCTTGCAAAAAAGATATTCAAGAAAGCATTGTTGCCGGTAATTACTACTCCGATTGCTTTAGTGAATCGCCACTGAAAAACAGAAAGTTAACACTAATTTATTACACTAGTAGAAATAGGCTGGGAGGAGTAATTGCTGAATCTACAACCGATGCAAATGGATATTTTAAATTTGTTTATGAAAAAAAGGATAAATATTATAAAATTAAAATTGAAGATTATGATCCTGTTTTAAATGGAAAAACAATTGTCGAAAGTATGTCGAAGTTTCCCGATAGAACTAAAATGAAAGTTTATTATCAAAATATTGCTAAAGTTGTACTGCAAACAGGATTTGAAAAATCATATACTGATCTTGATACATTATGTTATAGTTTTCCTGATGATACTAAAATTAATAAGCTTGTAGGGCCTTTTTCCAAAAATCAATTAATAGATAGTGTAATTATTAGCAGTGAAGCTTCTGGTAAAATCAACGTGTTTTGGGGTATAGGCATTGCTGATAATAAAAAAAATGGATTACTGTATCCAGAATTATATAAATGTGTTTCTGTTAATAACATGATTTGTGGAGAAAGAGCAGTCTTCAAGTTTATAGATTAGTAATTATCATTCAATAATTATGAAAACTACATTCTTATTTATTTCAATCATTGTACTATTATCAATTTTAAGTGGTTGCAAAACTGATTATCCTGAAACAGTTGTTGCAGGTACATACTACAATGATTGTTTTAATAAAACTCCAATGAGTAACAGAAAATTAAAATTAGTTTGGAACGATGGTAATGGATATAATGGAACAATTGCAGAAACTACCACAGATGAATTTGGTAGATTTAAATTTTTATTTGAAGATAAAGCAAAGTATTATGAATGGAAAATGGAGGATGTAGCCGCTTCTACTTATGGTGATATATTTACCGATAACTTAAAACAAAGATCTGATCTTAAAGATTTAACTATTGCGTATGATGAAAGAGGAAAAGTATTATATAAAATTGATTTTGATAGTGCTTATACAAATCGTGATACGTTGTACTATACAAGATTATTTAGTTCAGTTACCAAATATATCCTTGGGCCTTTTAGTCCTAACATGATTATAGATAGCAATTATGTTGATACTTCGGATGATATTAATAAAGTTGTTATATATGGGATAGGAAAAAAAGATTTTGGTCAATCATTTTATCAAGGTGGCTGTAACTCTAATAATTGTACAATAGCAGGTAAAATTTCATGCGGTGAAACAACAATAATAACCATGAAGAAAATAAAAATTAAGTAAGTAATTTTACTTAAAGTGAATAATGTCTGAAACTACTTTTACCTATTAAACCATTTGATTTCTGATTATCATATAAATTTAATTAAAACAAAATAATAACTTTACAATAATAAAATATTTACAATCAAAAAAACCATTACTAATTATTTCTTTTATTATTTCCATTTGGGCAATTACCATGGCGTGGTGTAAAGAAAAAGATAAATCAGATGATGTAAAACCAATTGAAGTTCCAGGTCCTTTGTTCAAATTTACCAGTAATGGAAAAGATTTTGCAGGTGTTGCGACTTTCAGAAATGCAGATACTATTACAGTTTTACCTAACAATAAATTAACTGAAATCTTTACCTATAATGCTGATGAAAGTGAAGGTCTTCAGTTTTTGATTGCTGCTCGTAAGGTTGGTTCTTACGCAATCAATGATCAAAATGTTACATATACTAATTTAGTTTTTAATTATTTTAACCCAAAAAAAACCCTTGAAGCAGTATCTGGCACTGGTACCATAACGAAGTATGATTTAGTAAATAAAAAACTGTCTGGCACATTTTCTTTAAATTTAGGACTAAGTAATTTTGAACCAACTATTACAAAAGTGGTTACCAATGGAGTTTTTAATGATATAAAGTTTACGAAGTAAGTTTGATAATTAATTTTATATGCCCTAAATCTGATTTTAGGGCTTTTTAATAAATGTAAATATTATATCCCCAATGTTATCGTAAACTTCGCGAAAAAATTATCTATCAATTCTGGATTTCTATTCGGACCATAGCGATGATAAAATGCTATTCCGAAGCCGCGAAGCAAGTTATTTTTTAATCGAATTGTTTCTTCCGCATAAATACCAGATTCTAAGTACCCTTTTTCTAACGTTTTAATCGGATAATTTAAATGTAGTTGTTTAGCCTGCAATTTTCCAATTCCTAGATTAGTAATTAAGGATAATGCGGGACTAAATTTTTTACTTTTAAATAGCAGTCGATTAAATTTATGATTGATAAATAATGCTGCATATTGGGAGGATAAAAATTCATTTCTGCCCATGGTCTCAAATACATTTGCACCTCCAATTCTAAATAAATTACCTGCTAAAATATTTCCTTTTCCATTATAAGAAATGCTATAAGGAACTGGATTATTGATATTTCCAGCAGTTAATTCAAAATCAGTTCTTCCTAATCCATAAATTTGAACGTAATTTTTAATCTTGATATCCAGTTTTAGGTATTCAAAATCTTGATATCCGTTGGTAATTTTAAAAAACACGATGGGATATGGAGCTGAAAAAATTATTTTATCTGATCCTTTTTTTAAATATCGTTCACCAAATGCATATCGGAATGATGCTCCAACTTCTTTAAACGTATACTTGTTTATGGGTTCGCCATTCTTTAAAAATGAATAGGTAGTATTTGATTCGCGCCTGGTCTCATTAACAAAAAAAGTTGTCAGCATATAATTAAAGGGCCTAACAGTAGCACTAAATTCCAGTTTTTTATTATAATCCATATTGGTAAAAACAAAATGTCGGGTTACATCGGTGATCGTTCTTTTATCATTAAAAAATTTAACATTACCTGATTCAATTATGTCATTTACTAATTCAGCTTTTAATTTAATTTCGTTTTTCTTATTTAAATATGTTTCTGCCATTGCACCATATTTTAATTTTTTATCTCCGAAACTATATCCAAAATAACCGCCGGTGGTAAATCTCTTTGAAAGATTTTCGCTGGTATAAAGATTAACCATCGGCCTGAATTTCTCAAATGCGTTATAGTTAATTATTTGAGTAATATTTGTTTTGAATAAACCTAAAGGGATAAAACCTGTTCTAATAATTTCCAAATAAGATATTCTGTTACTTGCTCTTTTTTTAATTCCCAAAAAGTCATTTCCTACATACGTTTTTTCTTCTTTTATGGTCAACGGTAGTTTTCTATAATCGTTAATTAATACTTCGGCTTTTACTTCTGCACTATCAGAAATTCGAATTGGGGCATCGTCAAATTTCACTTTCACAATAGAATCGTTGACTGAAACTTCATTGTAAGAAACATTCAATACACCAATTACATTAAACCCTTTTACTTCTACTACTCCATTAAAATCTACTTCGCTTGAGTAAAAAGTAGGAAACCAATGTCTGTTTTTTCGATTAAATCGTTGTTCTATTTTAAAACGAATTCTAGGAATTTCGGCAGCTTGAGCAATAATACTCTCTATTGCGTATCCATCCGAATTAATATTTACCCGACCTTTTAATCCTTCAAAAAATTTGCCCTCTTTTGGTTTAAAATTAATTTTATACGTGGTATCATTATTATGTATTTTAGTTTCAACTAATTCATAATCATAGGTTTTCAATGCATTTTTACTTAATGGACCTAAATAATCTACTTTTGATATTCGTAAATAATCATCGTAAAAAGAAACAATCTGAAAATTAATAGCAATTAAACTTAAACTGGCTTTTTTAAGCCCCGACATTTTTATTGCTCGCACTACCTCTTCGGATTGTACTGCATTTTTCATGTATTTGTCGGCAATAGTCTCCGAAAGAAAAATATATTGGCTATTGTAAAAAGAATCTATTGAAACATCGTACTTGCTTTTTTTTATTTCATTTCCATCAATCAAATTATTAGGAAAACCCAACTCTTTCAATGGTTTACCTTTCTGCATCGTAAATTTATTATACGATCTATATTGGTATGTTTTTAATTTTTGATAATCGTTGACTGGCTTATTCTTAATTGCCAACTCAATTGCTTGTTCGGCAGTTTTAAATGATTGGGCTTTAGCATTGATGATCAAAACCAAAAAAGAAAAAAAGAATAATACTTTGCGTTTCGAAACGATTTTCATGTTGTTATCTTGCGCAAATTATTAAAATGATTGATATGCAAGAAAGTGAGAATCCTTGGAAAACACTTGAAAGTAAAGAAGTTTATAATAATCCATGGATAAAAGTAACTGAGCATAATGTACTAAATCCTGCCGGTGGAGCTGGTATTTATGGTGTGGTACATTTCAAGAATCTTGCCATCGGCATTATTCCAATTGACGAAAATGGAAATATTTGGTTGGTTGGACAATATCGCTTTCCACTAAACGCATACAGTTGGGAAATACCTGAAGGAGGTGGCAATCTAGCAATTCATCCATTAGAATCTGCCAAACGCGAATTGTTGGAAGAAACTGGCTTAAAGGCAGAGAAATGGACAGAAATACAACGAATGCACCTTTCAAACTCTGTTTCTGATGAATTAGCAATACTTTATCTTGCAGAAAATCTTACTCAATATGAGGCAGAACCTGAAGAAACGGAGCAACTTACGATCAAAAAAATTCATTTTGAAGAGGCATATCAAATGGTTTTGATGGGCGAAATAACAGATTCTATGTCGGTTGCTGGAATTTTAAAACTAAAACTTTTACGGGCTGGAATTTGATTTTTTACTTAAATAACAGACATTAAAACGTAAATAGATTAAAAAAATAATAGCTGAAAAATATGTTTATAGATCAAGATTATGACAATATTTTTTTTTTACGCGGATTAGGGATAGAAGCGGCATCCTTTTTTTCCTTTAAAAAACAATTAAATAGGGATTCTTCGCTTTGCTCAGAATTGA